>Ga0070374_10000005_pt1 | contig 70106 bp, 70 predicted proteins | sample LauGreSuBDMM15SN_2_FD_66374 | JGI IMG/M metagenome (GOLD analysis project Ga0070374, IMG submission 66374) | Freshwater lake microbial communities from Lake Michigan, USA - Su13.BD.MM15.SN (version 4) (version 4) | ecosystem: Environmental > Aquatic > Freshwater > Lake | place: Lake Michigan...
AATAGCAGAGTCAACATCACCTGTTTCAGTTGGTGCAAATCCTTCTTCAATATCACCTTGTTGGTCTTCTTCATCAGCACCGCCGTTTTTAGATTTTCGCATATTTTTACAGATGGGGCAACCACAAGCACTTTTATGTCCATTTCCTCTACGTTTTTTACGTCCAGCACTTTGTGTCATTGGGGATGATGTAGACATTGACATAGATGAAGGCGATGATGTGGACATAGATGAGGAAGATGAAGTATCTTCATCGGTAAACCCGCCACCACGTTTAGAGTGTTTCATATTAACACAAATAGGACATCCACAAGCACTTTTGTGTCCATTTTTCTTTTTTCCACCCATTTGTGCAGTAGGATATGTACTTAAAGAACTATTGGAAATTGTGTTAGTCATATTTATATATTACAGTAATATTAGTTTTTCAAAAAATAGAATAATAATATTATTTTTTGAAATCAATTTTCTAAATACCAAATACAAAATACAAAATACAAAATACAAAATACAAAATACAAAATACAAAATACAAAATACAAAATACAAAATACAAAATACAAAATACAAAAGATTAATGATGCTTATATATATTTGCATATTATTTAGTTAGGTGGGTTACTAACAGGTGCAGTACGCGGAGGTCTACCACGTCCTCTTCCAGCTCCAGATGAAGCTTGATTTTGGTTTTGGTTTTGGTTCTTCCCTTTAACAACCATTGTCCATTCTTTCTTCTCCCCATCCCTTGGACCTTCACCGCGAACGCGTGGTTGCTTAGGAGGTGCACGTGACTTTGGCTGTTGAACTGTACTACTCTCAATAGCAGGTACTACAGATTCATCCGTATTATTGGTCTTATAAACTGTTCTTGCAATTTTAAATTCACGTCTTGTTTCGCACATTAGTTTACCACCTCTAATACCACTCACGCTAGCAGCTTGAAATTCGTGGGTTCCAGATGGTGTATCAGATAAACTAAATTCGACATATTCGCCTTGAATTAAATATTTATATTGCTCATTATCTACATTGATAGCACTATGATGAACAAAAATATCAGATCCAGAACGTGGACCATCAGTAACAGTAACAAAACCATAACCTGCCTTATTATTAAACCACTTTACGCGTGCGATAAAACGTTCAGTGGAGGCGGCAACAGGTGTAACAACATCTTCATTTGATGACATTTTATTATAATGTAGAATAATAGGTTATCTTTATACCATTTTATGCCTTATATTATTTTATTTTTGAGTAATATAATAAACGTGACTTAAAACAAATCGTTCCAAATCTTTGGCATCATTTATGTCTACATCCGTTATTTCTATATTTTTGAAATCATAAAACTCTATATTATAGAAAGAAACATATTCGAAAAAAGGAATTAAATTAATAGTCTCAGAATCGATTTCTTCAACTGTATTTAAATCGATATTATTATCCTTTGATAATTTGACCACATAGTTATATATAGTAAGTGCAATTGCTTTCATTCTTTGTTCTTTTTGTTTTTCTGCTTTTCGGTATATTATTTTAAATACATTAAAAAGGGATAATACATATTCATTCATTTTGTCGTATTTTCGGTCTTCTCTAGTAGTAGTCATTTAGATATTCTAAAATTTATGTTTATTTTATTTATTATTTTTGAACTAATAACTCTAATTCATTTTTAAAACTATTTATTAATTCTTCATAATTTGGTTGCTCTTCAAATGTTAATTTTCGAATATTGTTAAAATAATTAATAAATACTCTAGGAATTTTAGTGTTTTGCATTATTTTTTCCTTTAATTGTTTAATATAATTATTTTTTTGGATCATTTCTCCATTGATGTCTTGCCACTCCAAAATACCTAAATACAAATAGATTAACATATAACCGAGTGATTCTAAATCATCGCGACGGCTTAAATGGTTAAAATTATGTGCATTTATACTAGCATAACTAAGACTGCCGATTAAATTACTCGTTTTACACATTGATATATGTTGATTATTATTGTCTATGTAAGTTTTACAAAATCCAAAGTCGATAATATATATATTATTATCATTTAATCCCAATAAAAAATTATCCGGTTTAATATCTCTATGTATAAGTCCTCTATCGTGAATGGATTTCAACAAAAAAATTGTTTTAATTCCAATTTGTAAAGTCAATTTAAGAGAGAAATTACCCTTATTATCTTTGACTGACTGTAAAGACTGCCCCAATAAATTTATAACCATATAATAATTATGTTCATCTTTACCGAACCATTTAACATTCGGAATACCTGTAATATTTTTTAAATATTGATAAATAGTTGACTCATTTTTTAATAGTTTCGTTTCGTTTTTAATACTTTCAACTTTAATAGCAACAAGTTCTCTCGTTCTTATATTTTCAGCTTTAAAAATAGAACCAAATGTTCCTGAACCTATATCTTCTAGAAGCTTATATTTATTATTAATTAAATTCATAATTAATAATAAGATAAGAAAGTATTTAAATAAAAAATAACAAAAATATAATTAAATCACACTTTATACAGTTAATATATATATAGTAAATATATTTGTAAATAACATAATTAATTGTTGCATCATCATAGCTATTTTCCCATAAAATTTAGTCGGATAAATATCAGCTATACCTACACCTGCTTGTATCGTAGTACTTAAAAAAATAAAATCTATTATTTGACTTTTTTTGTGATCAGGTACATCATAATCCTCTCTAAAAATATAATATACAACAGAAAATATTAATATACATAATAAATGAAAAATAGCAGTTCTAAAAACTATTTTCATAATTTACTACTATATTATTTTATTAATTTTAATTTTATTTTTATACATATAAAGACTGATTTGTAACTACATATTTGAGTGTTAATTGAGGTATTTCCTTTAATTTACTTAAAAATGCAATATTACCGGTTAGTTCTGCAATTTTTTCCATTTCAGTAGATATATTGTTGATTTTAAGCATAGCTTTTACAAATTCACCTAAAAATATTTGTTTCTCTCTTTCTAGAATACCTAATAATAATTTACAATCAACTATATTTTCGCAATCACACCATTTACTTGTATAGTTTAATAAATCATAATGTATAGTGTAATCTATACCTGAATTAATACCATACTTTTCTTCTTTTTGTGTATATTCATCGTACATATTTGAGACATTTACAACAGTTTCTTTAACTAATATATCATCTGTATTTGGTACTATATCTTTAAAATCATCTTGAACTGTAATATTTGTAAAACAACTAAATAGTGCAACTAATTGTTTACTTGATAGCGAATTTAATATATTATTATCAATTAATTTGGAAAATATTAAACAATGAATCTCGCGCAAATGTGTGGCAAATTTGCCTATAGTTGTCAAAGAAAGTGTATTTGTGACTGATGGTTCATCTATATTTGATTTATTTTCAAGATATTTATCATCCAATAAAAGCCGCAATACAGAATCTACTCCACTTTGTATATACGAATTAATATTATTATATTGGTCTTGTAATTCATTTATTTCATTTTCTTTTATAAAGATATTTTTATATATGTTTTTATCATTTTCAATGAATTTATAAGTGTCTTGTATATCGGATATATTTCTTTCAATTTCTTTTCTTTTTTTATTAACAGCAGATAACTTATTTTTGTGTAAATTTATATATTCTTCAATAACACCTGATGGTGTTCTTAAATTATTGCTACATAATCTCATTTTATCGTGTTCCATTGTCAAAGTAGAAATTTTATAGTATATTTCTTTCAGTTGAGCATCCAAATCACCCGTAATCATACTTCGTTTTGCAAATTTTACTATGTTATTATCCCCAGTATCCACTAAATTTAATAAAAGATTATAGGATATTTTAAATTTAGAGACTAGAGTTTGTGGTTTTCCGTTCATCATTGTTTTATATGATAATGTATCAACATTACGAAAAATATTATTAAGATGAATAACGTGTCCAACTGTGTCAAGACCTAAACGTCCTGCGCGTCCTGCTGCTTGTGTATATTCGTGACCGTGTAAAACTCGTAACGCATTTCCATCGTGTTTATATATATCTGTAAATATACACGTTTTTACGGGTAAATTTAGTCCGATAGCTACAGACTCAGTTGCGAACAGTAGTTTGATATATCCTCTAGCAAAAAATAATTCAACAATTTCTCGTAATACAGGTAACATTTTGGAATGATGTGTTGCAATACCCTTTTCAAGAAGTGAAACTAAATTAACATATTCAGGTAGATGTAAATACTCTTCAAAATTTGGTAATTTACTTCGCAAAATTTGTTCGCATTCGCGTTTTATAATATAAGGCACTTTTGAGTCGAATTCTAATAAATTAGTTGTAACTTCTCTGGCACATTCTTCTATTTTTTTAATAGAAAATACATAACAAATAGCAGGTGTCATTTCATTTTCTGTTAAATATTGTGTCACCTGATTAATAACATGTGCTCTTTTTACCCTGATTTCCTTAGTAGCAAATAGTTTCAACATTTTCGTCATATTATTTAATTGTTCATCATTAAATTTCCCTTTATGGTCTTGCAAAATAAAAGGTTTATTCGTTGCTTTTTTTATTTCTTCTTGTACAGTTTTATCTTTAATAGCCTTAAAAATGCCTTGGTTTGTAGTAATAAAAGAATAATGTATTAACGGAACTGTTCTCTCTTTTTTAGCAGTTAAATATACAATTTTGTTGCTTGTGTTTTCTTCTCCGCGATTTTCCAGCCAATAAGCGAATTTGCTTGGGTCATCAAGGGTAGCAGACAATCCAATCATTTGAATATGTCGAGGTAAAAGCATAATACTATTTTCCCATACCGTACCTCTATTTTCATCATTAATAAAATGTATTTCATCAAAAATAACGACTCCTAGTTCCGCTTCAATATCCATTTCAAAAGAAACAGACGAATTAATATTTTGTTGTGAACTATTAATTTGATATAATTTATTTAATAATATTTCAGTTGTCATAATCAAGACATCTGCATCCGGATTTGTTTTAATATCTCCTGTAATTAGTCCAATACTAATATGTGGATATTTTTGCGAAAAATCGTAAAATTTCTGATTGCTTAAACTTTTAATAGGCGAACAATATATAGTTTTTTTACCTTTAGAGTGAAAAAAATCGAGAGCAAATTCTGCAGGCAATGATTTTCCACTACCTGTTGGTGCAGTGACTAAAACGTGATGACCTTCCACAATTCCTTCAATTGCATATTTCTGAAAAATATGCAATGGATAATTAAATTTTTGAAAATATTCGCAATATTTTGCTTCATTATCAGTTGGATAATTAGTGATAGAACAAACTTTAACCATTATACATAATATATAATCACTCTTTTATACCCTTTTAAGTATATATTTTACAACATTTATTACCGTCATTATTTTGCTATAAATTTAATTTATTTATCTTCAAAAGGAAAAGGGTCATAACATTCTTCTTTTTTTACAATTTTTATTATTTGTTCTATTTTGGAAAAATTCCCGGTGTCTTTATAACGATAACGAATGTATTCTTCTAGATATTTTTTGTTTATTTTATTTTGAATAAATGGTAAGTATTTCATCTCAAATTTTGGTGTTATGAATGATTTATTATCATAAATAACGACTGGTTTCCGTGGAGTTAAGCATATTTTTTTCATATTTTCATACAATGATTTATATTCTATTGAATTATAATAATAATCATTTTCATCATCATCACTATCATAAATTCCACATTGTAAATAGCAATAATATCTACGAATAGTAGGAAGTTCATAATAAGATATTCCATTCATATGGTGTATTTCTAGATAAACGTGAGTATAAAAGTCGCAACCCATTATAATATATATTTCTAAAGATAAAAACCTATGTTTTAAATGAGAAAATGTATAAAAGTATTTAAAAAAGTAACTTAAAGAACTTCCCCAAAAATATCAGGGTTTTAATTTTTTTTCCCAAAAGTCTACAAGGTTTTCAAAAATGGACATTTATAAATGTCCAAAAATGAAAAATGAAAATACTTTCCCAAAAAAAATATCTTCTGTGACCATAAATGAATTTTAGCATCTGGTCACCAAAAAAATAATTTTCAATATGTGACTGTAAAAAATATTTTATTTATCGGAATACAAATTTACTAATTTTCTGTTGTTAATTTATGACAACAAATGACAACGAATATTTAGTAAAAATTAGTAATAATTATTTCTGCAAAATTTGTAACTATATAACGTCTCGAAAATATAATTTAGAAATACATTTTAAAAGCATTAAACATATTAACAACGTTTTGACAACGAATAACAACGAATCTTTAGACAAAATTAGTAAATATGGTTGTAATCATTGTGATAAAAAATTTAATGATAGAGCAGGATTATGGAGACATAAAAAAAAATGTAATAATATTTGTAATGAAGAACATTATAATAACAATTGTAATGAACCTACTGATAAAGAATTGATTATGATGCTTATGAAAAAAAATGATGAAATGCAAAATATGATGATGGAAGTTATCAAAAATGGGACTCATAATACTAACACTAACACCAATTCACTTAATAAAACCTTTAATTTACAATTCTTTTTGAATGAAACGTGTAAAAATGCTATGAATATTATGGAATTTATTGAATCTATTCAATTGCAATTATCCGATTTAGAGAAAGTTGGAGAACAAGGGTATGTAGAAGGTATCTCTAATATTATTATTAATAACCTTAAGGGTCTTGATGTTACTCAAAGACCGATTCATTGTACTGATAAAAAGAGAGAAGTACTATATGTCAAAGATGAAGACCTATGGCAAAAGGAGGACCAACAAAATCATAAAATACGTAGTGCAGTTAAGAAAATTTCGGATAAAAATATGAAATTAATACCAAACTTTCAGAAAATGCATCCGGATTGTAACAAAAGTACTTCAAAAATTGCTGATAAATATAATACTATTATTTATGAGTCTATGGGTGGAAAAGGGGATAATATTATTGAAAAGGAAAATAAAATAATTACAAACATTTCCAAAGAAGTTACAATTGACAAGATTTAATTATATATTTACTTCTTTATTTTGATAGAAGAGAGAAACATTCTGCTACCAGTTGTAGGCGGGTTTTCGATGAAGACTGCTATATTTGCACTACATTATGATGCGAAAAATCGCTAACAAATGTAGCAAAAATGTTACCAACCTTGAAAAACCGACGATATTTTATTTTTTTCCCAAAAGTATTTCGGAAAATGAAAAATGGACATTTATAAATGTCCAAAAATGGAAAATCCAAATACTTTCCCGAAAAAAAATAAATACCTGGCATTTGTGACCATAATGAAAAATTAGCGTCTGGGTACTAAAAATATTATTTTTATTTTGTTACGATACTTTTTTTATATATTTTATGAAAACAATTTAGGCCCTTTTTTATGTCCTCTAATTAGAGGACAGATGGATGACAAAAAAGGGGCAAAAGGGGCAGAGATTTTTCGCTGTAAATTTTGTGACTATAATACGTCACGTAAGTATCATTATGATCGTCATTTATTGACTACAAAACACCAAATGGATGACGCAGAGGACAAAAAAGGGGCAAAAGGGGCAGAAACATATTTTTGTCAATGTGGTAAAGTATACAAGCACAGACAAGGTCTCTGGAAGCATCAAAAGACTTGTAAAAATGACAATATTTGTTTTATCGAGCAAAAAGAAGATACAAATGAACTTAAATTACTTACCACACTTGTAATGGATGTTGTTAAACAAAATCAAGAGTTGACACAACAAAATAATGAATTAACTAATAAAATTGTTGATATTTGCAAACATAATACACATCAGACTAATATTTTACACAATAATATCAACTCAAATAATAAAACATTCAATTTAAATGTATTTTTAAATGAAGAATGTAAAGATGCTATGAATATTACCGATTTTGTTGATTCTGTAAAGTTACAATTGTCTGATTTAGAAAGTATGGGTAAGCTTGGATATGTGGAGGGGATTGCTACTATTATTGTCAAACAATTAAAAGCATTAGATATACACAAAAGACCTGTACATTGCAGTGACTCAAAGAGAGAGGTTATGTATATCAAGGATGAAAATAAATGGGAAAAAGAAAACGATGAAAAGAAACATTTGAGAAAAGTTATCAAAAAAATCGCTCATAAAAATTCAAAATTATTACCACAATTTAAAGAAAAATATCCAGATTGTGGTAGAAGTGATTCTAAATACTCAGACCAATATAATAAATTGATTATAGAAGCAATGGGTGGTTTAGGTGATAATGACAGTGAAAAAGAAGATAAAATTATTCGCAAAATTGCTAAAGAAGTTACGATTGATAAATAATATATAATTCTTTTTAAAGTTATAATAAATGTAATCTTATTTTTTTTTTGAATCTCTCTTCATCATTAAAGAGAAATAACTTGAATTTTTTACAATCAAAATTATTACAGTCTTCTCTCATTGTTACTCTGGAAGATAATTTAATTTCCGGTAAATATACTATAAATTGGTAAAGACCATCATTTCTAGATATTTTATCAAATAAATATCCGTCATATTCTTTATCCATTACTTGTAAATTTGTATGACATAAATCTAACAAATTACAATCACATTGTACTTTTCTAATTGAACGCATAGTTATATTTATATAATCAATATCTCCTATCCATTTACTATAAAATTTATCCACATTTTCTGAAAATGTATGAATACCGCTTGTTTGTTGAAATTTAATCATATTTAATAAATCCACTAACCTACGTATAGGACTTGTTATATGAATATAAGCATCCATATCTAACAATTCGTGTCTTGTATCTGTTATTGTTGCACCATCAATGTATTGTCCAGACGCACTACTCCATATTTTTATAAATTGAGAGACTTCCTCTGGAATAGTATCCGGTAATATCATTTCTCTCTTCATTATAGTTGAACGAAAAATACCAGATTTTGTTTTAATTAATTCATTTGCGCAATGAAAGTTCATAAAAATCATAAGATAACATACAACATCGTGACTATTTCTAATATTATTTATGTATTTGAAATTTTTAGATAGACTTTTTGTAGTGTCAAATAGTTGTAAATACTTATAATCTCCTAGTAATTTATTCTCTTCATAAATGTAATTTTTTATTACCTTTATAAAACAGTTTTTATATGTTATATTTATTATATCGTTATCTTTTATAAAAATATCCATAACAAGAGCTATTCTAGTAACATTTTCTTGTAAACTACACAAACAATCTGATAATATAGTTGGTAACATAGGTCTTTTTTTATCTGGTAAATAAATGGTGGAAATACGTCGTGAAAATGAATCCCATAAATTAAGACTATCAATCCATAATGTTACATTTGATATATATATACTTAATTGCTTTACTCCATCATCATTATCTATAATACTAAATGCATCATCGAAATCCTGACTATTTAGAGGGTCAATAGTAAATATATGCCATAATTTTTGATTTGTACGGTCTTCAATATTCGGATATTTATTTTTAAGAGTATTAATAACACCTTCGTGTGATTTATTTTCTAATGCTTTTGACGTATCCTTTTGAAATTTTTGTATAGATGCATTTAAACTCTTACAATATAGCTGATATTCATAAAAATTGTCAAGAATATCAACCGGACCAATAACATTATTTAATTTACCAAGAGGATGTTTAGTATCCCATTCATCAAACGTAAAAGTTACATATAAATTTTTAATCATTTTTGAAAATCCTATATGTTTAATTTCATAAGGAACTAAAAAGGATGGAATTCTCATATCATCTGGTATACATTTATATAATAATTTTCCGTTTTTTTTAGCAATATGCTTACCGTCTAAATTATTTTGTCGTCCATAAGTTTTGTTACCTGCAATTACTAGTACACCAGGCATTGGAGATCCTGAACGTATAGATGAATGCAAAATGGTAATAGAATTGTTATTATTTAAATAAAATATATCATTTGAAAATAATTTACATTCTACTGGCTTAATATCAACATTTTGTATTTTATTAAATTTATCTGCATCATAAATTTCCCACGAACTGTAATTTCTATCATTTACAAGTAGCTTATATTTTTGCATTAAAATATATAAATTAGTCTAATATATATTTTGTATTTATATCTTTATATCTATTGTAATATAATATTTACTAGGTGTTAAAAATAATAATTTTTATTCAAAAACTATAACATTCAAGATGCAATGTTTTGTCATTCAAAAATTATTAACTATTTATTTATTTATACAATAAGAAAGTTACTCAATCAATTTCTTAAGTTTATTATAACTAGATGGATTATTTATTTTACATATATTATGTGTAGTATGTGTACTATTCATTTCACACCCGTCTGACTTCACACAAACAGCTAAACATTCATCTAATTTAAGAGCAATCCACCGAATATATCTTTCATTTATAACTTTATTATCGTCTGTTTTTATATAAGATGTTTTATTACTTTCCATTATACTAATTATCAAAGTTAATTTTTATATTGTTTGGTTTATGATGTTTTAATGTCTATTTTTTCAAAAATACAATCTCATTTTCTTGAGTGTTTATTATATTTTGAATAAATGGTGTTATATTATTTTCTTTTTCTAATAATTTTTTACTCATATGAACTGCCATTGAATGATGAGGTATCATACCTAATTTATATTGTGATTCCGTTATTAGAAATTGATTTCTAATACACCATATATTAACTACTATCAATGATAAACCTATAAAAAATACACTTATTTCTTGATAAAACAATCCCATAAATAAAAACATCCACCCACTCATAAGTAGTATCATATATGCGTCATTTATACTAAATCTTATATCATCAAGTTTATCAACCCATACATTCATTGTTGATAATAAACCAGATAAAATCATTATAAAAAACATAATAGTATAGTGATTTGTTTGTGAATGTTTCATTATATACTTATCATATATAAAAAACAGTGTTGAAATGAAAAAAGGTGTTAGATATATAAAAATTATATTTAATAGTTAAACCCATTTCATCCTCCTTTCTTAGAATGTTTATTATAAAATATAAATGGACTACCTCATCCACCTTTTTTGGTAAATCCATTCTTTTGTTTCCTAGTTTTTCGAGTTCTAGATTTACGAAAGAGTGAACATCTTCTATATTTCGTCTTCATAATATATGTAAATATTTTAATTAATATCACTACCTAACTCAGTTTGAAGTGAGCCTGGTAAAACTTCTGGAAGCGTATTTTCATTAATGGGAATAATAGGGTTCTGAATCGTATCTGTATTTGTATTTACAGTTTCTTCAATATTATCATTCGGATATATAATTTCATTGTTTAATTCATTTATACTTACCTTTTTCGCTACATTTCTTTTAACATTTTGTATTTGTAATGCGTGTAGTGATATATAAGGTATAATAGCAATATTATTCATATACGTTCTATAATTAAAACAAGAAATACTAGAATTATTATTAAGTTTAATACTGTACCACCAATAAGCCGGTATAAATAATGTTTTACCAGGCGTCAAAGTAAACTCAAGACATTTAATTTTATCGAAATCCGCAGCATATTTAGGTTGAGGTGACCAAGGGTTTACTGGAGATTTAAACTCAAAATTTTCATAATCATAGATAGGATACAAATATTTAGCACTTTGTGGAGGTGCCATTTTGATTTGTGCACTACCTTGCGTTAAAAGTAAATAATTTCGGTAGTTAAGTTCATATTTAAATGGAGTTTCTACTTTATTACTACTCATTAAAATATCATAGTTACAATTTGAAACCATATAAGGTCGTAAAAACTCATCATTATATTTGAAATTTTTAATAATTCCAGTTTCCTCTAAAAAATCAGAATTATGTTCAGAGAAATATACACTCGTTTTATCTTCAGCAAACAACTTTACAGCAGAATGTAATGGCAAAGGTATATATAATTCATTATTAGGATCAACATCTTTGGTATTTCTTATTTTCACTTCAAAAGCCGGGTAATTATTTGATATAAAAGTTTTATTGGTGGTTTCCATTATTTTTTCACATTCAAAATCGAACAAAACCGGTTGTCTTAGGTCACATATTTCTTCTAATTTATCTTTAGAAGGTTGATCAATTTCATACATTTCAAGGTCATTACTTTTTTTTAAATGAAATTGAATATGTAAATAAATGAATAAAACGATACAAAATATAAAGGTTCCTATTATTATTTTCATTGTAATCTTAAATAAAAATAATAATAATTTTTAACATCTAGAACGAACGAAGTAAATAATATTAATCAACAATTTTAGGAGCGATATAAAAAACAATAGAACTATCATCTCCTAAATCATAAGTAATTTTCATAGGATATTGTTGACTAATAAAAAATTGTATTTCATTAGATAACTTATTGGTTAGACACATCTTATTAATATAATTTAAGCTATAACTAAGATTTACCTCTTCACCCTCAATAATACTATATTCAGTCAAATCTTCAATTGGAATGTTAACAATCATTTCGCCTGCTATACCATTAGTAATTAAATCAATTTTTTCTTCACTGCATTTAACATTGATATCCGTACCAAATGTCATCATTTGAGAAACAATCTCGCATATTTTTTTAGCCGAAATCGAAAATTCTGCATCATAATCAACCGTTGGTATCACCATTTCTTCCTGTTCATAATCAGCAAGCGGTATTTTAAAATATTTATTGAAGTCACCTTTGGAGTGCTCAACACATACTAAATCAACATTTAAAGTGTCGTCAGTATCTGAGTGAATAATAATATCTAAACCTTCACTTTTTGTACTAATAATTAAATGAAAAATATTAGTATCAAAACACACACTATTAACTTCATCAACACTGTATTCGTCAAACCACTTTTTAAGTATACTTACATCAAATAAACATATATGTGATTTATCCATTCCTTGGATATATAACTTATCAATTAGAAAATTAACGCGGACAAGAGTTGAACAATTTTTAAGCGTTTGAAACAATGCAACAAATAAATCTTTTTTATGTTTATCCGTTATAACTACTTTCATCTTACATATATTAAAATTGTCTATTTAATACATTTTGTTAATTTAATTAGTTTCATTTGCAAGTTCTTGTCGTATAATGCTTTTAAGGTCAACCCCTATATTATCTGTCTCATTATTGTCTAAATTTTCTTCAAAATTGTCATCAAAAGTTTGCAGATATGATTCCGTACCGTTATTATCCGTAATTGGAATATTTTTTTCTAGTTCTGAAATGGCATATTCATAATCAATAAATCTATCATTAGTGTTCTTGGCAAATACTTCAAACGTATTATTTAAGGTTTTAAGAATATCTTTTGTTTCAATCAATTCACGTTCTATGTTAAATAACATCTCATTATGATTATTTGATCGTTCTTTTAATAATCCAATTTCTTTATTAATATCACTATTATAAGTATTGTTTGATTCTTTCTTCTCAATAGAATCCAAACGGTTCATAATACTAGTTAATACACTATTATCAATCAATTTTGAATTTTCAGGAAGATTTATGCTACCATCTGGATTTGTATTATGCTCACTATTTTCGAAATCCATAATAAATTGTTCCACACTTCCTAAACGTAAAGTAATTAACCCAATAGCATCAGATACACTAAGTTTAGCGAAAGGTAATCCATTAGAAGGTGGTTGAAAAGATGTTGATGGTGGCATAGATTGACTCGACTTACCAATACGAATATTACTAGGTGTGGGAGGCATACTTTGATATTGATGCATAGGTTGTTGTGGTGCAAATGCAGCGTGGGAATTAATAGAAGTACCTGGTCTGTTTCCGCTAACCGGTGGCGCTGGTTCCCCAGCTCTTCTTGCTCTAGCAGCAGCAATTGATCGTGAACTACTCATTTTAATATTTAATATATACACTTTGTTTTTAAATTACTTACGCAGATTTCATAATTAAGAAAAGGAATAAGAACAAATTAATAAAAACATAATATTTTTGAAAATTACAGCCTTAAAGATTGAAAAATACATTACTAAACTTATCAACTCTAGGGATATCGAACTATAATGGTTAATTCTTTATATTAAAATCGTTTTTTATATTTTTAATTTCTTATTATACCCTATAGGTATATGGATAGTTCAGATGATTCAAAAATAGGGTTTTTTAAGCATGTATTTAATTTTGATGACGATTCAAAAGGAGACATTTTAAATATTATACAGTATTCATTAATAGCTATAATCCCTGTTATAATTTTAAACAAGACGATGTCAAAATATGTGCCAGAAGCAGATGATAAAAAAGGAAGTTTAGAGATAATAGCCGAAATAATCATTCAAGTAATTGTGATGTTTTTAGGTTTGTTAATAATTAATAGAATTATTGTCTATATTCCTACTTATAGTGGATTAAAATATCCAGAATTTCACGTTGTATATGTAATTTTAGCCATATTAATGATAACACTTAGTTTACAGACTAAATTAGGTGAAAAAGTAAGTATTTTAGTGGACCGTATTTCCGAATTATGGGAAGGTAAAACAGATAATAAAAATGCCAAAAACGGTAAAACTGGTACGGTAAAAGTGAGTCAACCAATTTCAGGACAAATTACAGGACAACCTATAATGAACTCTCCTATTACTCAATCTTTATACACAGACGGTACTGCAATAAATTCGTTACCAACAAATGATGTAACATATGGAAATAGTAATACAACTCAATCCACATCATCACAACAAATGCCAAATTATAATGCAATGTATCAACAAGACCCTACACCTTTAGTTGGTGCAGCTACCCCAGGTCAATCAGAAGGTTTTAGCGAACCAATGGCAGCAAACTCTGTTTTAGGTGGTGGTTTTGGAAGTTCGTGGTAGAAAACAATTAGCTTAGCTATTGTGTAAACAAAACGTTTTTGTTATATCTTTATAATTATCCAAGTCACAGTTTTCACAAGTATGTAATGTATAAATAGGTTTATAATGATAATCTTTTCCTGGTAGCATTAATAGATGAGGATATAAAAAATAGTTAGTTGTTGGCACTTGATAATCGACTATTTTATGCCACTCGCTATTAATATTATTCCATATATATAAAGGCACGATATATATACCAGTAATTCCATCTGTATCTGCCCTATAGGTATATATTTGACCTATAAAACGTGTTTGTATTTCTATAATATCATCTACAATATCAAAAATTTTTTTATGGTAAATACCTAGATACATAATAATATCACCATCATTTATAATTAGATCATTAGTATCGTCTTGTTCTAAAACTCGATTATTATCTTTTATTACAATTTTCATAGATACCCTAAATTGTAATAAAATCTTTAAATTAAAATTAACATTATTATTAACCCTTTAACAAGTAGTATAAGTGATAACCAAAACTAGCAAATGCAAGCATTAATATTATTTCAAAAAACTTACGAGGTGTTTTATCTTGATATAAGCCAATATAAATCAAAAGAGGTCCCACTAAAAAAATATGTATATAATTAACCCACGCATCATTTTTGAATAATGCTTTATAAATATGGTAAATTATCACGAAACAACCTAAGCCTATTAACATAGGAAATATTATTTTAGGTATTTTGTCTCTCGTAGTACCAATATAATAAAATAATCCACTAACTAAAATTATATGAAATAAATGAACATAGAATTCTTTCATATTTATATAATAAACAATTATATTTTTTTAAAATATAATTTAAAATTCAATTATATTAGGTATATAGTAATGGATGTGAATAAATTATTAGAAGCTTTAGATGACGAATCAAATGATAATTTATTTAATTTTACAAGTGATAAATTGAGAGAAATGAATGCACAAATTATTGGTGAATTGCATTTATCTAAAAAAGATACACTAGAGATATTATCTAAATTAAAAGATTATAAATATGTTGATGAAATGAATGATTTGAAATATGGTACCTATATAAGGTGGATACCTATTGAGGACCCAACAAATATATATTTGACAAAAGGAGCAATATTTTGTGAAATGAAAATTACAGACGATGGTGTATTTTGTGTTTGTAAAAATTATGGTTACAATACACGTTATTTTCAAATTGCAATGGACAAAAATTTAATATTTCAACGTCTAACAAATCAAGAATTAATATTACTATCTGCCTTAGACCATTTAGCAAAATAAATATATATTATTTATACTAATTATTGTATAAATAATATCTAATTAACTAATTATGTATAATAATAAGAATAACAATAAGAATAACAACTCAATTATTTACTTACATACAAAACATCTAATCTTAAATAAAAATAATAAATATGATTTAATAGAAATGTGTAAAAGAGGGAATAATACTTTCTATAATAAAATAATTGGTACAGAAATAATGAATGAAGAGAAAAAAATACATAAAAGTATTAATGAAGATAATATTAAAAATGATTTACATTAATCACAAAAAAAAAGCTATTTTTATACATATACCTAAAACAGGTGGTACTTATATAGGTCCAACATTAGTCAAACATTATGGTTTTATTAGTTACTTAGAATTAATAACCAAACGACGCCCAGACCATAATATAGTATGTAAAACTCAATATTTCAAACCAGTATTTACAGGAAATGCAACTTATGATAATTCTTTTTTTAATAAAGTGTGTGGTTTACTTTTATATTGTAAAACAAGTAAATATTTAAATAGTGCAATGAATATGGATGATGAAAAATGGAATACATATACTAAATTTTGTTTTATTAGAAATCCTTATGATAGACTATTATCTGGTTGGAAGCATATAAATATTATATTAAACAAACAAACTGATTTTTCTAGTTATATACATCAAAATAAATATAATGTATCCGATATAGAATATGGTCACACTTTTATGAATCAGTGTACGCAAATTCAGAATGTAGATGGCACGTGTGGTGTAGATTTAATAGGTAAATTTGAGAGTTTAGAAGAGGATTTTAGAATAATTTTGCAAAAAATAGGATTTACAAGAATCGTTCATATACCTGTCAAACAAAATGTTTCAAATAAAAACGGTTCTGATATAATTGCATTAGAGAGAAAATCTATAATGAAGTTAAATGAATTATGCGAAGATGATTTAACTGCGTTCCATTACAAAAAATTAGTTGTATAATGCGAGTTTATTTTTCCTTGTTTTACTTTTCTCTCTACAATTACAATCTGAAAATAATCCTGGAATAAATTTTCCTTGAAGAATGTCACGAGTGTGGCCTGTAGGAATGTGTTTCTTTACTGTTTTCACTTTTTTACCATTTCTAAATTTTGTAACACTCTTATAACCTTTGCCATTTTTAATTACGACTTTACGCACAGTTTTACCACCACCTAATTGCGTTTTAACTTCTGTATTTTCATAATGAGAATTATGCATTGTATATTATAAAAGGATAATATAATTTTTATTTATTATATCAACAATTATTCGTTAATATCCATTTTTTCGTTAAAACCGTTTTAACACTTTCCAACGCACCTTCTACCCATCCTTGATACCTACTTACAGCTTCACCTACAACTAACATACCGTTTTCTGGATGTTGTACTTCATTTACAAACGCATCTCTATCCTTATAATTTCCTCTTAAAGGTTCATAATAATGCGTACCAATAGGCCAGTAGAAATCTACAATTGCAGTAATGTTTAAGCTACCGTGAGGTATACCTAATGATTTTTCAATTAAATCACAATATAACTCTCTATTAGATGCGGTGTTTTCTAGGTATTTTTTTAAAATAATCGCATTATCGTTATCATTATAAGCAATCATATAAACACCTTTAGAAGCATCCATTGGAATTATCTTTTGAAGAGGTCCAGGTACGATAGTATAATTAGGCACATATTTTTTAAGAATTTCACTAGATTTTTTATCAAATTTAGCATACAAACGTAAAAAAGGTTGTCCGTGAATTTGTTGATATATACTATTTTTATTAGAAGCGTTTGGTACAAGTTTTTGTATTCCAGATATAGTAGTGGCTACAATAACTTTATTACAATGATATATAGTACCATTTTCTATTTTGATTTCAAATAAACAAGGTTTATTATTTATTTTTTTAATTTCAGTGACATTACTAGAGAATTTAAAATGATTTATCCCGATTGTATGATATAACTTATTTACCAAGTTTTTCCAATTGAGATGAAGTCCTGTCCATCCTCCGGTATTATCATCCATTCCATAATTATATAATGTTTCTAAAGTATCTGCATTTTCATAATCGGAGTAACCAGATGATATAACGAATTGTTTGTATACTTTCTCGCCATAAAAATGAATAAAAAACTCCTTAAACGTTTTGCTATGCAATTCTGGGTGTTTTTTATATTCTATTTTCAAATGATTAATAAATTTAATAATATTAATAGGTTTAAGTAATGGTGAATAGTTCATTTTTGATAAAAATTCAGTGTATGGTATATCTAAATCATTCATAAGGTGAATTAACAAGGGATTCGTGTCTTTTCTACCGATACCTGCACCGGTAACAATATTGGTGCCATAAAAAGTTTCATTACTAGTTCTACCACCAATCCATTTTTTTTTAAATTTTTCAAGAACAAGAAAGCTTGTAGTAGGTGATATTTTTTTAATATTATATGCGCTGTATAGTCCTGCTATTCCACTACCAACAATAATTACATCATAATATTTATTGGTCATTGTATATATTTATATAATTGTGTATATTAATTTTATAAATATATTATTTTTGACCATTTTATTCTCTCTTTTTGTCAATAGTATATTTTTGTTAGTTTCTTCTTCTAGTTTCTCTTTCTCTTGATTTAGATGCTTGTATTTTATTAGATTTGGTAGAATTTTTATTATTAGTTCGGCCTCCAATTGTACCTATTTTTTGTTTTTCAGTTTTATTACCGCCATTAATTTTCTTTTTTTTTTGAGTACCTTGATTATTTGAAACTCCAATTGTGCCTATTGTTCGTTTATATCTAGTATTGAATGCAGGTCCTGTTGCAGTATTAGTAAGACCTATTTTATTAGAGGCAACACTATAAATGGTATTACTTATACTTTCTAAATCACGTTGTAGAAATACTTGTGGTGTATTATTTGAATAAATATAACCTTGATTACTTCCATAAGTTTTAAAAAGTTCACCAGCAAAATTTTTACAATCTGTTTTAGAAAAACAAATTGATTTTTCTCCATAATAATAATAATTTATTAAACTAAAACACATTATTGAATAAATACTTAAAATGGTAGAATTATTAACTGTTAAATAATTATATATAGTGGAATAACTACCATAATTTTTACTAATATTAATTTCACTTAAATCACAGTCAATTAAAGTACAACCTAATTGTATATTTTCTTCTTTGTTCCATGATAATAATAAAATCATTAATTTAATGTAAGGTAAGTTTAATGCATTTAACATATCATTGACTGTTAATAACCCATCATTACTAGTAGAATTAAGCATAATATCAGAATATGTGTATTTTTCTGCCAAAAGCTTTAAAGCAATTACAAAACCATTATTATCATCGTCTAAACTGACATCATCATTTTGTTCAAATAATAACTGAGAACAAAAGTCATTTGTTTCATAGTCATTACTTATATTATTCAAAAGTTCAAGCAATTGAATATTATTATTATTTTTTACAAAATATTGTTTTGATACATTACTCATATAGATAGCACACTTGTTTGTAACATTTAAAACTATTTTTTGAATTTCATAAAAAATACAGAATCTGTTATAATCTTGTTTACTAGATATTAGTCCACCAGTTTGGTTTAATAAGTGATTTATACCGGTTTTATTACCTCCTCCTGTTTGAGGTAAGATTTGTGGTAAGTTCATATCTTTAAATTTTTTAATGAATTTTATTAATATATTTTTAATATTATCAGATGTAGTTTCAGTTTCATTACAATTTTCTTTTTGTTCACTTATAACATCATCTATCTTAGTCGTTAACTGATTTATTCGTTTTTCAAGATAGGTAGAGTTAAAATCACTATATGAACCGATTGTATATTCTGATATGATAGAAGATTTAAAAGAAGTAATAAATTTATTATAGTTATTTACAAATATATCAGATAGTATTTCAATTTCTTTTTGTTTAACATCTACGTGTCTTTGAGCGCGTTCATTTGGTTTTTTACTAGATGTCAATTTATTTAGATTATCAATTAATGACTTACTATCTTTATTATTATCCTTACCCATTTTAACATTTAATCCTAGAGCAGGTCTTTTAAAAGTGGGAGTTTTTGTTTTGTCTTTATCAGTTAACGGATCAAAAAAGTCAGATTTTAATTCACTATTAATAAAAACAAGGGGAAAGTTTTCTTGAATATAAATAAATACATCAAACATTTTACCATCTTCTATTTTTGCAATATCAACCAAACATTCAGATATATTTTTGCTAAATTGGTCAAGTGATAATTTATTGGAAGAATTATTAATAATTTCATTAATATCCTTGTATTGAATAAGTACAGCATATAATTTTGATAAAAATTGATTTATATAATTTTCATCTGTATTTGTAGTTAAATTAATGCACTTTTCTAATATTTCACTTAACACTTCAATCGCGTTATAATATTTTAATGCTATAAATATAGTTTCATCACTTGGTGAAATATTCTGTAAGAAATCACTAAGTTGTTGTCGTAACGTACATATATTAATATAATAATCATTCACAAAGTCATATGTTAACTGAAATTTATATATAATTTTATCTATATAATTTCTAATAATTCCGATATCATTCGTTATTTTAAGTCTAACTCTTTCTTCTACAGGGGCTTTAAATAAATTACAACGATAAAGAGAACAAGTAGAGCCATTCGCGATTTGATAAATGGAAGGTACTCCCAATAGTCTACCAACTAATGTGGATAATTCATCACCACTGCAAAAAGTATAGCAACCTGTATTAGTACCTTCGCGTAGAATTTGTTTTAGTACGGTATAAGATTGTTGATAATCTCCAGTTCTTTTATAATCTGCAAGAATTTGAAATAATGAATCTAATTCAGGTTGTTGTATACTACAAAAAGTATTGGTGTTAGTATCTGAAGAACAAAATAATTTTAATATTCTAGCATCAGCTATAGGTATTCTACTATTTAAAGAACCTAATTTTTTTAAATCATTGAAAGATTCTTTAATATTAGTAATAGCAGTTGATGACCAAATACCATTGATACCTGGATTTTTAATATTATTTCTTGCTTTTATTATTGTATCTAATACTTTACCGAGATAAGGTACTCCAGCACCACAAGTACCACAACTACTATTATCATTTTCGGATGCATTTTTTTTAACTTCACCAAAATAGTATCTAGCTACTAATCCAGGGTAGGCATCGGTAAAATTCTTAATATTTGTACAAGCTTGTATATATTCTTTATCAAGTATACTAGCAGTTTTTCTTACAACAACACTAATATCATTCTTAACATCTTTAAATGTTTCTGGTATATTATCAATATTTAAGAAAATAACAGAAAAATTATACAAATTATCTTTATCAAAAGTAGATTCGGGATTTAATAAATAACACATAAAATATTTATCACACGAAAAATAATTAGAAACAATAGGAATAATATAGTCATCAGTAATTGTTTCAAATGCAATATCAATAGTTGGGTCTAATAATGAAACAGATGTGCTTGCTGAATCTAAAAAACAAGGAATTGCTACAAAAGGCGTTACGTTTGACCCTTCCACACTAAAAAAGTCACCTAAAAAAGAGATTCCTGCGTCAGATAAAATTTTCATAGATTCACTAGGTAACGTATTTTCAAAATCATCCGAATGTAAATACCATCTAATAAAAGCTGAAATTTTAAGTTTCGCGTCCTCTATTTTTTTATTATCACCTTTAGTTACATAAAATATATAATCTGAAAAATTAACTTTGGTTTGGTCTAAATCTTTCAATAAAGGATTATTCATATTTAAACATAAGTGAATAGACCCATTAGATAATTCTACTTTTTGTTTTAAAATTTTTCCAACATTGATAGTTTTATCTTTTTCATTAATAGTAAATTCATTAATAATATCATCATATGTAATTGTAATATCCGCAGGTTGTAGTCCTTTAACAATGTCTATAGAAGTAGCAACTTTTGTTTCAAATTTGCCAGTAGCAGTTTTGTATTCATCATAATTTAATATATTTTTATAATCAGATATATTATCTCCAGTAAAAAACTTACCTGTAAGCAAGTAATTTGCAGGTCCATCAGCATTAAACTTACTTGCATTATATCCATTACGATCTTTACTAAAATCGTGAAATGTATCATCTATAGCTAAAACTTTAAATATAGAAGAAGACTTATCGTAATTAGTGTTAAACTTTACTGATTGATCTTTAATATATGTAAATGGTGGTGGATTAGATAAATTATTCGATGCACAATTTCTAAATTCTGTTTCAGTTATATAATTAGTTGTTATCATTAAAATATCACTATATATTTTATTTATGTGTAAAATATAAATAAAATATAATCTTATTTACAATAAAGTATTTTGAGAATCTAAAAAACTATACATATATTAGGTAAATGAAAATAGTAGTATTTGATTTAGATGAAACATTAGGTTATTTTACAGAATATGGTATTTTCTGGGACTGTTTATCAAATTATATAAATATAAAGAATAAAGATGCTTTAACACAAAAAGATTTTAATGAAATATTAGATTTATTTCCGGAGTTTTTAAGACCAAATATAATAAATATCCTAACTTACTTAAAAAGCAAGAAACATTCAAAATGCTGTCATAAAATGTTAATATATACTAATAATCAGGGACCTAAAGAATGGGCAAAACATATAGTAAGTTATTTTGAAAATAAAATAAAAGCAAAATTGTTCAATCAAATTATATCCGCATTTAAAGTAAATGGTAAATTAGTAGAAATATGTAGGTCAACACATAATAAAACACATCAAGATTTAATAAAGTGTACTAGAATACCAGAAGATGCGGAAATTTGTTTTTTAGATGATACTTACTATCCTGATATGGCGAATGATAATATATATTATATTAATGTAAAACCATATTATCACGATTTAAAATTTGAAGATATGATACATATTTTTGAAAATAATAAATGTGGTAAAAAAATAATAGGTAATGATAGTGATTTTACTGAATATATGATGACAGAATTTAAACGATATAAATATGACATTATAAAAAAAGAAGCAAAAGAATATGAAATCGATAATTTGTTAGGTAAACAAATAACACTACATTTGAGAGAATTTTTTAAAACAACGAATAAATTAAAAGTTAAACATACAAAAACACTGAAAAATACTAACTCAAAAAGAAATAAAACACAAAGAAATATTTAATAACTTTATATCTTTGTAAATTATAACATAAAGGATATAAAGTTATTGAATAATTAATATATTAGAAATGTTAAGCTCAAGTAATATAAAATATACACGTCAAGAATTGAATGACTTATATAAACAAGCGCAAAAAGAAATTCGAAGAAACTCTATACTTAAAATAATACAGCATTTAAGTGAGTGTGTTATAAAAAAAGCAACACAAGGTGAGACAGTATTTACGGAATATTTTCCTAAAAATAAATTCTCTGATCTACAAAATGAAGTAATTATAAAAATAAAAACAATTTTTCCAGATTGTCTAGTAACGGTAACAGAAATAGATGAAAACGGTGTAAATTCTACTTCAATTACGTTTGATTGGTCATTAACCAACGTTTAAAAACATTTTCAGAATTAACTAAATATTGATTTAATGCAGTAGTTGACAATATGAAAAGTCCAGCACTGAAACTTATTTTTCGGTCTAAATTAGTAAATTCGTATTGACTTCTGAGAGGATTAAAACGCCACATCAAAAATAAACAAATATAAATTCGTACATAATTATTCACCTCAATAAAAATTTGGGGAGAAATGAAAGATATTCCTAACAAAGATAAAAATAGGAATAAATAAGATAAATAAATAAAAATATCAAAAAAAAATTCTTGAATATTATTCAATTGTTTTTTGTCAATGTGCATTATATAAAATAACAAAATATTATTTTATATAAAAAATCAAAGTGCTATATTGAATTTACATTTCAAACGCTATTTTAACTGCAAAATAAAAAAAATTGAATCATATTAATAAGATTATTTTGAATATAAAATAATAACAATATATTAATAAATGAATTCTGAAAGCATATTTAGTTATTTACCTGATGAAATGCATAATATTCATTATAATATTCATAATAATAATATAAAATCACTACTTAATGAATTATTATTAAATTTTACTTGTAAAAATTGTGACTGTATTAAAAATACTTATTTATATAAGGATGAATTTTGTTCTATTGTATGTATGCAAGCAAGTAATGATTATTATGAAGATTATTATGAAGATTATTATGAAGATTACAGAGAAATACAAACTGATTATGAGGAAAAAATGTATTATAAACAAGAATACAAGGATTATATAAAATACAAAAAAAAATTAATAAAATGTTAATGTTCTTGCGCTAGGGTCACTCGCATTAGTATACTTTGGCATCCAAAAATATGGTAAGATATGAGAACAATTTTCATAAAAAACATCAAATATTTTTTTATAGTATAATTTTTCAGTTTCAATACATGGTTTATATTTATCTGTTTTGTCATCTATATTTAAGTCATTAGCTATAAATTCTTGAAGTATATTATAGAGCGACCTTCCTTGACTGCTAACTCCATCACTAAACGCTTCTTTTTTTCGCCATAAGATTTCACTAGGTAACAAAGATCGTCCGTTATAATCTTGAAAATGATTAAGTGTAAAACTATTACGTAGTAAAAATTTCTCACATTTATTTACATTTGTATGATTTCTAAAATAAGGTGGTATAGATAAAACAAAGTTGACAAGACTTCTATCTAAAAAAGGAGTACGTGGTTCCAATCCGTGAGATGAAATGGATTTATCAGAACGTAAAACATCAAATAAGTGAATATCTTTTAACAATCTTCTTGTTTCCTTATCAAACTCAATATCATCTGGACATTTATTCATATATAAATACCCACCGAATAATTCATCAGAACCGTCACCATTTAGAATAACTTTTGCTTCACTATGACTGGCTATATATTTACCTAAAAGATAATTACCAATACTAGCTCTTACGGTTGTAGTATCATAACTTTCAATTGCCATAATAACTTCTGGTATAGCATCAAACATTTCTTTTTCGGTTACAATAATTTCAGTATGATTAGTACCCAGATAATCAGCGACAATTTTAGCATATTTTAAATCTTCCGAACCAAGCAATCCAATACTATATGTTTCTAGTTTTTTAGGTAGATTGTGAGTTTCATAAAAATAATTAACCAAAGCTGTTACAAGACTACTATCCAATCCGCCTGACAGTAAGCAGGCGATAGGTCTCTCTGTTGCAAGACATCTTTTATTTACTGCAGCATTTAAATAATTAGCAATTTTAGGAAACATATCTTCAATAAAAACAGGCGAGGTAGTGTCATTAATCATCCAACTGTGTGAAAAACTCGGCAAAAAATATGGAATGTTTTCACGTTCTGGTAACCAAATTGCATTTGACTTATTAGTCAAATTAAATACCGAATAAGTACCAGGAGTGAATTGGCCTATTGTTAGTTGTTCACTATTAAAATTATATATATCCGTTAAACATTTTAATTCAGATGCGAAACCATATAAAGTGCTGGAATGATAAATATTATTTTTAAAATAATATAATGGTCTAACTCCTAATGGGTCGCGCACTATGTAAACTTGATTATTAAGATTATGTGAAATTCTATTATCATATAATAGAAAAGAAAATTCACCATCTAACATACTGACAGTTTGTTCAATGCCGTATTTGATAAATAGATGAATAATAACTTCACAATCAGAACCAGTAGTAGGAGTTACACCAATATAATTATATAATTGTTTATAATTATAAATTTCTCCATTACACAATAACACAACATCATTAATAATTAATGGTTGATTAGATTCAGTATTTAATCCATTAATAGCTAACCGATGAAAACCTAAAGCTAATTTCATAAAAAAATCTAATTTAGAAAATTCAGGTCCACGTTTTTTACCTTTTTCAAATTCATTCATTATGGTTTTTTTTGATAGATGTTCATAGTTTAGTAATGCAAAAATTCCACACATTATTATATTATCGTTACAAACCTTTATATATTTTAAATAATTATTTTAAAAATATAAAATATAATATATAAATATATTAATGAATAATCCACATAGTAAAAATAGAGAAAGTTGTTCACAAATACAAGCAGAAACAAATAAAAGAATTTGGGATAGAAATATTCCATCGCAGCCATTACAGCCATATTTAGATGTTCGTCCTGTCTTAACAAAATATTCCTATTTCCCCATAGTAGATCCTAGAAAAGAAACTAAGATTCCATTAGTCCAAATGCCAACATTTAATGTACATAAAACATTTAACCCAGGTAATACACAATCACCGTGGTCAGGTTTTGCATCAAATATAAATAAAGAATCTGAATTAAGAAACCAAATTTATGCATTACAAAAATATAGTCAATCTATTTATGTTCCTAATAGTTATAGTGACTTATACAATTATAATTTTAAAACAAAAACTGTTAGCCAACCACATAATTTATTATTTGAAAATGGTAGTTTTGCTGAATTTAATCCCAATCCTAACCCAGAAATTTTAGGTTCAAGTATATTTTTTAACTCCACTAGAAGTCAAGTAAAAGATTTGACAAAACAAAACGATTAAAATATAAATGTAGGAAAAAAGAAAAATATCGCTAATTTATATGAAGATAATAACTCAGAAAAAAGGTTTAAAGAATTATAAAAAAAAAACAATTAAAAAACGAAAAACAAACAAAAAAATAATAAACCAATATGGATCAGCTGCACCAAAGTTTAAAAAAATCAATAATTTGAAAAAATTAAATTGTAGTCCTAAACCAAAAAACGAATTAAATAATTTTACTTGTTACACCAATAAAAATTTATATAAATTACGAGATTTGTGGAATGCTAGACATCCAGATGTTAAAATAGAAACTAATTCACCAAAAGAAATTCATCGTTTGTTAAGTGAATATTTTAGTAATGTTTGTAATAAAGAGTCGTGTTGGTTAAAACAAAAATCTGAATTAGGTCCAGTTGGTATTGAGTTGAGTGATTCATTTGCACCAGAATCACCAAGAGAATGGAAGGATAATCCAAATGAATGGTTATCAAGTGTAGATATAATGAATGTTATGAAACAATATGAAAAAGCATATAAGTGTTTTGAATTTATAGGACCATCACCAATTGATTTTGACACAAGAAAGCTATATGGTGAATGTGTATGGGATGAATTATGTAATTTTAGTTTAAAAGAGCAAATTAAAAACAAAAAAACAAAAATTGGCATTATATTTAACACAGATCCTCATAACAAACCTGGTCAACACTGGATTTCAATGTTTATAAACATTAAAACAAAGCAAATTTTTTTCTTTGATAGTACAGGTGACCCGCCTGGTGCGCAAATAAAAGATCTCATAAATAGAATTATAGAGCAAGGTTTATCATTAAACCCTAAGATTGTTTTTTCAGTGGACAGTAATGAAGGTATAGAACACCAGTATGGTACTACAGAGTGTGGTATTTATTGTTTATATTTTATCGTACATATGTTAGAAGATAAGACAACAGATTATTATTTAAAAACACATATATTAAAAGATGAATATATGCAAAATTTTAGAAAGATATATTTTAATGATGCGCTATAAATATATAAATATAAATGATAATTATTTATATATTTAAATGTCAGTAAATAGTTTTTTGAGTAAAGAAAATATTTCTACTTTATGGGATGTAATTACAGATGAAGATATTTTTAAATTTTTATCAAAAGATATTCAAAATAAAGTATTACAAGTATTTACACAAAATTTAAAGGGTTTTTTCGATAGTGAAAAAATAAAAACGAATGTATTAATGGATATGAATAAAAAATATATCATATTATTATTAGAACACATTAAACAAATATATCCAAGTAAACAGCCAAATAAAATTAAAATACACAATGATATTCCGAAAGGTCCAAAAGAAGCGATAACATATGAAGAAATATATAATGATAGAAAAAGTCAATTTGAAAAAGATTTAAATAATCGACAAGAAGAGTTTAATAATGCAATGACTATTAAAGTGCCTATAGTTCCTGACTTTACTGATAAATTGGTAGAAGAACCTATTATGGAAATGGATAAAATAATAAAAAATATGATGATGCAAAGAAATTATGAAATCGAAGTTATAAATAAAAATATATCTAGTAAAAATAATGATGGTTGGTTACAATCTCAAGAAACATCGATTAAAAATGAAAAAAATACAGTTACAACAAATGTAGATACAGACACTGATATAAATGAGGATGTTTCAATTAATAAAAAAAATGTATCATGGGGTTTTAATGAAACGAGAGAATATCAAGAAAACGATAAAATAATGGAGGATACTATTTTTAAAAAATTAAAAAAAATAAGTAATGAAAATTCAAACGTATTAACAAATGGGAGATCTGAATTAAATAATTTAAGTGAAAACAAATTAAATAATTTAGAAAATCAAATTAAAATACTGAACGATAGAGTTAACTTAATACTTAATATATTACAATCTAAATAAAATAAATAATAAAATTGATTATATTAATATTATATTTATTAATAAATATAAATAAATATACTGATATATTAAAATATGAATTTCATTTTATTATTTATTGCAGTTAATTTGATTGGATTGGTTAATTCTGTAAATAATAATAATAATTATCCTTTAATGGTAAGAAATACCGCTTTAAGAATATTATTATCAAATGAATATAAAAAAACAGAATTTGTATTAAAAAACATCAAAATTTTTTCAAAATATATTGTTGAGAAAATACACCAAAAAACATTATCAAATTATTATGATGTTTGTGGTTTTTATTATTCTATGGCAGAAGATGATAAAACTATGATAGAAGCCGTTATCTCTTTATGTTACTAATTGTTTAAAAACTTGTTCACCGTGTTCATTTGTTTCTAATGTACCAATTTGTAATGGAATTAATGTAGGGTCTTTTAAAGCGGCTTCATAACTATCTTTGTCATAAATATATAACATTTTTTTATTGATTCTGCGATAAACATATGTTATCCCATTTAATGTTACTGGCTTTCCTGTCCATTCAATTGCCATTTTATTAGCTTGTACAGTAATATCATTTTGTTGTTCAGCATAATCAGGAACGGATGCAAATTTAGTATTAGTAGGGTCTCCAAAATTAACACATTTACCATTAGAATATATATAACAATCAAATGCGGATTCTTTAATTGCATCTGTAAGTTGTAAAGTTAGGTTTGCTTTAATTTCGGAAATTTCATATAAGAACTGGTCACTAGTTAAAGGCACTTTAGGTAGACTTTTACTTAAATCTTTACGTTTTAATTCTATAGCTTCATCAGATTTTAATTGTTCTGGTGAAAATATCATTAAATATACGAATACTTCAACCGTTTGTAAAGCTTGTGGTAATGCTTTATGACTACAAATACGACGCGCACGTCCAATAACTTGTTCTGTGCGTACAGGATGCCAATATGGTTCCATAATATGTACATAACGTGTATTTCTTAAATTAATACCTTCGGACCCAGATGATGTAATCATAAATACTTTAATAATTTCACCAGTGTTATTATTATTTGCAATTTTTTTCAACTCAGATGCAATATTTTGAGGGATATCATCCCATTCACCGTTATAAATATGTCGAATTATTTCTTTTTCTTCTGAGGTCTCAGTTCCAGTATATAATGCATAAGTAGGTTTTCCTCTTTTTGATTCTGGAATATCAATTACCCAAACTCCTGCTGAATTTTTCGTAATTTTAAATCTGGTGAAACCATTGTAATCTAACACCAAACTAAATATACCTATACCTTCAATAGTTCTAAATTGACTATAAACTAAATGTAAACCTATATATTCTGGGTCTTGAATATTTTCCAGAATATTTAAAAATTTTGGACTATATGTTTGGAGTGCTTCGTGACTTAAAAAATCATTAGAATTATTTTCAATATTTTTAAGCGCTAACTCTATTCTCTCTTTATAATCATTCCCACCAATTTTATCTAGAATTTCATCTCCTTCTACTTCACCCTCTCTTCCATCACCTATATCTTGATTATTCTCATCCTTTTGTGACTCCTTTAATAATCGTTCTAAATTATCACCATTTTTGTCGTCTTCTTCCTTCTTTTTTCTTGCGATTGGCAATGGTCTTTCTGGCATCACATAATTACAATACAAACGAGAAAATATGCGATAAGTAGAAGAAGAATCTTTAAAAAGATCATCTGGTCCCGGTGCTTTTTTTGGTTTTTCTGTTTTTCTCTCTTCGTGTCTTGCGGATTCATATATTTTAAATTGAAAATTACTCATTGGTATGCGAATAATATGATAATCTACTCCAAGCGTTTTACTATATTTTGGTAATAGATTTTCTTGTGCACTGCGAAAATATGATGATAAACCTAAAATACGTCGTTTTAACGCATCCATATTTTTAACACTTTTATCATTATCATTTACATATCTATTTAAAAAACCGTCTAAGTCATCCGGTAGAGCTTTGCGATGTTTAATTTCAATTCCATCTGGTATAACATCTATCTCATTGCGTCTCAAAATACTAATTATTTTTCGTTCAAAATCATTATCTGTAGAAAACTCATCATCTAAATCAACATTTCCTTTTTCATCTTTTTTAATATTACTTACACCTTGATATCCGGAATCTTTTTTAATTTTATTTTTGAATCCAAATGGGTTTCTAGTAATAGTAAGTATTTTACTAGAAGGAGAGTATTCGATATAATCAAGAGATTTCTCACCAAGTAACATATTTTGCAGTGCAAATGTATCGATTTTTTTGTTGGTCTTTACGTTTAATGGTATTTTCCATGTTTTTATATAGCCTCTTAAAATATTAAAAAGTATTCCAAATTCATTCGGGTAATTAATTACAGGAGTACCAGATAATAAAACAATGCGTGCATTTTTTGCACTTAATAAAAATTCATATAATTTCATAGACAAACTTATAGGAAGAGTCTCTTTCTCTCCTTTTTTTGATTCTGAAATGGGTTTTTCCTTTTTAATTTTATTTACAATTCTACTAATTAAATTATGTGCTTCATCTATAATTACCACTGAATTATCAAAAATATTACGAGTATATCCAGCCGTCAATTCTTCTAATCGTTGAGTACGTAACCCGTTATAGTTAATAAATAGATATTTTTGGTTAATCATTTCATTTAATTGTTCATCTAATGACCTTTTATCTAGATCGCTAAGTTCATCAAAATTTGGTTTTTTTTGTATATTAATAAACCAAGCACCACCGTGTCTATGTATATATTCGCGTGGTAAATTTAATACAGCAGACATAGTATCACTCGCTTCTGGATGTTCAACGGTAGAAATCCATTCCCAATATTGATTTCTTTTATAAAATAGGTCTCCTGCTTTTTTAAGTTCTTCAATATAATTAGCACGTAATGAAGCAGGTGTCATAATAATAATACGTTTAGAATCTTTCATCCCTTCAGCAATTGCAATAGAAGTTGCAGTTTTCCCTGATCCTAAACCGTGATACAGTAGAAGACCTCTATATGGTGTATAAAGATTCATATAATCTCTAACAATCTTTTGATGAGTTAAAAGAGAGAAATTTGTACTTTTTTGTCCAATATCATCGCAAGAAATATTTTCCTTATTTTCTTGAAGTTCTTTTTTATATGGTTCAAAAAGTGAATTAATAAAATTAACAAATATCTCTCTATTATTCATATAATAACTTGAAACTTTAATATTAATAGGAGGTGTTCTTTTTGGTAACCGAGAAGTAATATCTGTATCACCAATGGTAATGACTGATTCAGGTCCTAAAACGGCAATACCTTTTTGTACTTTAGATGTTTTTCTAGGTTTATTTTTAGGTACTGTAATAGGTATTATTTCTTGTTCTTTTTCTTTCTCTCTCTCTTCTTCTTCACCCTCAATTACTAAATTAACCTTCTTTTTAGGTTTCATAATAAACTCATCTGGTGATTCTGGTTCTTTCTCTTTCTCTTTCTCTTCTTCTTCCTCTTCTTCTTCAATTATTAAAGGTTTTGAAAGTTCTAATTTTTTAGCTTTTTTAATACTAGTAATAGGAAGTGTTTTAGTCAATTGTTCTTGTAGTATTTTAGACTCAATTATAGGTTGTAATGTAACTTTAGTTAATTTATTTTCTTTTAATTTTTTAAATAGTGCCTCACGATCATATCCTCTTTGTGTTTCATCAACAATAAGAGGTGCAGTAATAACTCGTTTTTTAGATTCATCTTCTTCACCTTGTTCTTGTTCTGATATTTCACCTTCCTCTTTTACTTGAGTTTCTTGTTGTTCTATTTTTATAGTTGTTTTTCTAGGTTTTGGCTCACCTTTAATTATTACAGCAACTCTTTCTCTCTCTTCTACTGTTGGTTTTATCATTAATTTTTGTTTTAATGACGCTAAAGGATTCATTGCTTATATAATCCATATATAAAACTTTTTTATATTTTATGTATTGACAAAATGAATTATAATATTTATATTTATATTTATACATCCAGAATATTGTCATCATTTTGTATACTATGTGCGTTAATAAAAGTTAATGCTTCATTACAAGCGATTTGTTCTGCTTTACGTTTAATTTTATGTTGTCCTTCACCCATAAATATAAATGCTTTATTTGTTTCTGCAAGATATTCTTGTATAGACTTGAATGTTTTAAAAAAAGAAATATCAACAGAATCATTATGGCATAATGTATGTATTTGTTGACCTAAACATAAATATACTCCCATTTTATAACCTAATTCAGGGTCGTGTTCAATTTCTAAATAATGTGGGGTAACTTTGAATTCTTTTTGAACTTTAACTTGTAGTATATTTTTATAGTTATCATCATTTTGAATAAGTGCAATCCAATCAATATGATGTTCAAAAACATTTTCAATGAATTTTTGCGCCATTTGAAAACCAGGACCAGTAACAAACATATGTTGAAACCAGTTTTCTTCATCTTTCACAGTAATTTTATTAAAATCCAAAAAAAGTGCACCAATAAAGGCTTCAAATAAACAACCTAATTTTTTAAGATTAGTACGAATTTTTTTTTCTTCCGCGTGTTTAGAGAGAATTAACCATTTATATAATCCCATTTCAAGTGCAATTTTACCAATAGCTTCATTCTTAACAATAGCAATTTTTTTTTCTGTCATAAAACCCTCATTTTCTTTAGGGAATCGTCGATATAAATAGTACTTTGTTACGCATTCTAAAACACCGTCACCTAAAAATTCTAAACGTTCATTTGATTTACTACTCAAAGGCATACAATCATTTGGTTTTTCGACAATAGTAATATTTTGCAATGTATTTTCATATTGGGGACGTTTAGTATAAGATTTATGTACAAATGCGCGCTCATATAATGCTATGTTATGCACGAGAGGAGGTATATTATATTTATCAAGAATAGATTGTACTTCGCACAATGTAATCTTTGCATTTAACGGATTATATGGGTTAAATATAAGTCCTTCTTCTGTTTTGATAATATCTTCATCGTGACCAATTTTGGTTTCATACATTGTATAAATAATATGTTATAAACGCTTTATATTGTTTGAATATATATAAATTATTTGAATATAAAGACATATCTATAATAATATCTATGTCAGAGAGTGAAACCTGGAAACAAATAGAGGACTATGAAAATTATGAAGTAAGTAATTTGGGAAATGTTCGTAATTGTAAAACGAATAGAGTATTAAAAGCATATAATAGAGGAGGTTATTATTGTGTTGGATTAAGTAAAAAATCTAAATTAAACACATATTATATACATAGATTACTAGCACAAACTTTTATTCAAAACATAGATAATAACCCTCAAGTAAATCATAAAGATAAAAATAGTTTAAATAATAATGTAAATAATCTTGAATGGGTTACAAATAAAGAAAATAGTATTCACAGAAGTAATGGAGTAACACAAACAACCAATCAGAATTTAGAAATTTATAGGATAAATCCAAATACAAATGATATATTAGAAAAGTATAATTCAATTGAAGATGGAGCCAAATGGGTTATTTCCCAAAATTTAACGACAAATTTACATTCAGCAAGAAGTTCTATAAGTTGTTCTATAAGAGGAATTTATAAATCATCTTTCGGTTTCAAGTGGGAAAAAATAGAAAATAAAAATTTAGATAATGAAGAATGGAGAGAAGTTGTTATTGATAACCAGAAAATAGAAGACTATTGTGTTTCCACTTTAGGAAGATTTAAAAATAAAAAAAATGTTATTATGGGTGATTATAAACCACATCATACAGGATATATTTATGTAAGAGTAAATATAAACAAGTATGCTTTACATAGATTAGTTGCACAAACATTTATTAATAATTTAGAAAACAAACCTTTTGTGAATCATATCGACGGAAATAAAACTAATAACTCTTCTTGTAATTTAGAATGGGTTACGTCCTCTGAAAATAATTTACATAATCATAAAATCGGATTAACAAAAGGTAATAAAAGGAAAATTATTCAGTGTGATTCAGAAATGAATGAAATTAAAACATTTGCTGCGATTAAAGAGGCAAGCAAAGAATTGAATATTTGTTATAGTAGTATTAAGGCTGTTTTATATAAAAAACAAAACAAAGCAGGAGGTTTTATTTTTAAATATTTAGATTAAATTTCTATACAAAAATTAAAATATTTTTGTAGTATATAAAAATGGTTTATATGTCTGGTTCTAAATCAGCTCGTAATGCAGCATCAATCTGTAATCGTACAAACGTATGTGGTGGCTTAAAAAAAGCCGGTCTGGCTCCTACTGTCGGTTGGTTTATGAGTTCTAATCCTATGTTGATTGGAGCTCCTCAAACTATTCCAAAATTCTGTATTCCTAACAGAACAATCCAAACACAAAAATATGGATACCGTGCTACACACGGTGGAAATATGGGTTAAAATTGTTAATCTCTTTATGGATGGATTATATAAATTATTTATATTACAATAAAATGATTTAATAAGATAATATTAAATTATTTAATAACTAATGTTTCTTAAGGTTGATGTTAGAGAAAACGAGCTTTTATCGCATATAAATAAACTGGTACAAACAATCCCTATATTTAGCAAAATAAAGGTAGTTACAGAATCACTACCATTAGGAGACTTTATTATTGCTGATGAAAAAGAAGATAAACTCATTATAGAGAGAAAAACTATTAATGACTTACTCGCTAGTATTAAAGATTCACGTTATGAGGAGCAATCTTATAGGCTAAATGGTTCCAATCATCATAATCACAATATTATTTATCTCATTGAAGGGGATGTAAATAGAGTAAATCGTTTTAAAGATAATAATATTGAAAAACTTACAGCATATTCAGCTATGTTTTCTCTAAATTACTTTAAAGGATTCTCTGTTTTCAGGTCATTTACTATGGAAGAATCTGCCCTAATTTTATGTAATATGGTTTACAAGTTAGAAAAAGATATTGGATCTGGTAAAAAAGGATATTACAACTATTCAAAAGAAGTTGTAACTGAAATTAAAGGTGGAGGTGGAGATGGAGGCGAAAATACAGAAAACTCTGCAGTTGTAGAGGAAGAAATACAATTACAAGAACCATCTGATAAAGATTATATTAGTGTTATTAAAAAAGTAAAAAAGGAAAATATAACTATAGACAACATTGATGAAATTATGTTATGCCAAATACCTGGTATTAGTTCAGTAACATCACAAGCAATAATTAATAAATTTAAGTCATTAACATTTTTAATAAAAGAATTAGAAGTAAATCCAAAATGCTTACAAGATACAACATATACGAATTCAAAAGGTCAGACAAGAAAAATAACAAAAACCAGTATAGAGAATATAGTAAAATTTTTATTGAAAAAATAAAAGTATATTATATAAATGAAAAACGAGTTAATGAATTTATTTATATTTTTAGGTATTTGTTGTCTAGTATATATCATATTTAGAAATTTAAATTTTAAAGAAGGTATGACAGATGCATCCGGTAATGATATACAAAATACAGGTACAGGTGTTGCAGGTAATGCAGCTAACTATGGAGCAATTATTAAAGCAAAAACAATTAAACTACAAGATACCCTTTTAATTAGTAAATATAGAAGTGACTATGAAACTGTCATATTAAATTTAGATGATTTAATCAATAATTTAATGTTACAAACGGCACTATCTATTAATAAAGATAGTCCAGGAGAAACTTTATTAAAACTATCACAAATGGGACAAGCAAAAACAGCACTTAATAGTGTTATGAAATTTATAGATAATACTGCTTAAAATTAAATAATAATAAAAATAATAATATTAAATCATAGTATTATTTTTATTTACACCTTTTCTCATTTTCATAAGTTCATTACGAAGTTGGCGAAATGAGAACCAGTCATAAATAGTTCTTCTTGATTTTTCGTGTCTTATTCTTCTTGTAAACATACTATTAACGATAACTATTTATATTATTAATTATATCATCTGGTATATTTTTATCATCTAACGTTTGTTTAATAGTATCTTCTATTTTTTTTCAGCACGTCGCCGAGAAATAATTAAAAATTATTTGGGTTTTTCTAAATAAAAATTATTTGGGTCTTTATTAACATCCTTGGTTTGTTTCTTTTCAATTTGGTTTTTCGCATATTGTCCACAAGGGCCACAATGGTCTTCATTTGATAAATCTATTTTATTGTTAATTTGTATATTACTATGTTCAATTCTCCATCTACCCATCGGTTTCGGTAATTCTTTTGAAAATATATTTTTTATCATAGTTATTATATATTTATTCATAATATAATATATAATAAGTATCGTTACTTTTAAGTATTTTTATAAATTAATTCGGCATTATAAAATAAATGTTAAAAGTATAATATTTTATGGTACATAGATTTGTACTTCATTTTCTTTATAATATCCTTGGTCCACTAGATTCTTAGTATAAGCTGCTCCTCCCCAGTTATCTGCCATAGCGTTAGGACTAGGTCCACTTGTCGGTGAAATTGCTTTATTATTCATCACATCTAATGGTGTAGTTGTACCAACATAATAATCAGTATTATCATATGCAGGATATGAATTATGATTATACGGTGGGTCATTTCGTGTAGCATCTACTAAAAGGGTTGGATTTGGATAAGCCAATGCATTCGGATTTCCTAATGAACTTTCCATTATCATATTTCCTGACGAACTTGCAATACTTGGTGGTAATCCTGCTTGCGGCTCAGAAACACTCGGTCGCGACTTATATACTCGGTTACCTTGGGCATCATAAGTTTCTTGTAAATATAAGACAGGACATCGAATTCCTTGACTTCTTTGCCAATCTAAAAATTCCGTGTAATCTTCTAAATTAGCAAACTCAACAGGATTCACTCCTGGTACTTGTGCTAACTTTGAATTATATAAATAAAACCTAGAACCTTTTTGTATTAATAAATTTGGACATCTACGTTCTTGACTACTGTTATTCGTTAAACCTTCTGAGTATTTAGGATTACTACATTTTGCGTAAAAAAAGAGTCCAATTAAAAATACTATAATAAATAATAAAGTTAGTATAGTCATTATATATTTAATGAGGATAAAATTGTGAATAGAATTATTTAATATTTTCTCTTTATTTTCTGTTTATTTATTATAATGGTATTTATAACTATTAATGTGAAAAATTATGATGTAAAAGATAAAAACGGAAAAACATTAATAGATAAGTTAAATTCAATGGTACACGATAAAGATATACAAATATTTATTCTTTTTTATATGGAAGGTTGCGGTCCGTGTAATGCTACAAGACCTGAATGGGAAAAATTAAAAAATGTTTTGAAAAATACAAAAAATAATAATAACATTGTCATAGTAGATATAGACCAAACTTTGTCTGATAAATTAAAAGGAATAAGAGAACCTAGTGCATTTCCTACAATGAGATATATCACAAATGGTGGAACAGAAGTAGAAAATTATGAAGATAGTTCCATTGATAATAAAGAGAGAACCATTGATTCTTTTGTAGAATGGATCAATCTGAAAACAAAAGATAATAAACAATATAATAAAAAAGGTGGTAAAAAAACAATAAATAATCGAACCAGAAAACAAAAAACCAGAAAATGGTCCAACAAATATAAACGTAGTATAAATTGTAGGTCCCCAAAAGGGTTCTCTCAAAAACAATATTGCAAATATGGTCGCAATAATAAATATCTTAATTGAAGTTTTCCTTAGAATAACCAATGACAGCACACGCAATGCGTTTTCCGGCATTTCCAGTTTTTAAGCTTTCTGTATTTCCACCTTTACCACAGTCATCTTCATCAGCGTGTATAATTAATCCTCTACCTATTATATTTGCTTTTGTACCTCTTAATTTAATCATATTATCATAAAAGGTATATTTAGCTTCACCTTTACTATTTGTACGTAAATTACCTAAGTCTCCAACGTGTCTCTCTCTTGTACCTGGACAACCGTGTGTTTTCCCATAAGGATTAAAATGTGCACACATACTAGTACATTTATCTGTTAAATCACCTGCTTCGTGAACGTGAAATCCGTGTAAACCATTTGATTTTAATCCAACTAGATTAACATCAATTAACACTTGATTATTATTTATATCCTCCGTAAACCTTACGGTACCTTTAATTGTATCATTAAATACTGCTATAGCCTGAATGGGGTTTTTACTCATTTATATAGTTTATATTCAATATATTTTTAAATGAATAAAATTGAATTAAATTTACGGAAATGAAATAGACATAAACATAAACTAATATAATAAATTAATATGGAACATATATTCAGAATATTCGATTTTAATGTATATAACGGTAAGGAAAATGCAAAAGAATCATCTGATGATGAGCATAATAATACATATAAAGATAATACAAAATTTATGATACAAATATTTGGTGTTGATGAAAAAGGAAAAACTTGTTCTATTCTTGCGGAAGATTATCGTCCATTCTTTTATGTAATGGTTAATGATAAATGGACAAAAGAAATGAAAGAACAATTTCTAGCTCACATTAAATCAAAAATTGGAAACTATTACAAAGATTCCATAACAGAATGTAAAATTATTAAACGTAAAAAATTATATGGATTTGATGGTGGAAAAGAGCATAAATTTATTAGATTAGAATTTATTAATTTTAGTGCATTCAATAAAGTTAAAAATTTGTGGTATACAGACTATCACCACGGACATAAATTAATTACAAATAAAGATGGAGAAGAAGGTTATTTCTTCAATAATACATATATAAAACTATATGAAGCAAATATCCCACCCTTGTTAAGATTCTTTCACATTAAAGATATAAGTCCATCCGGTTGGATAGCTTTACCAAAGAAAAAAACAATTGAAATTAAATCAGAATATAAAAATACAAATTGTGATTTTGAATTTTCTATAAATTATAATAATATAATTCCACTAAATAACATTGAAACCAGAGTACCATATAAAATAATGAGTTTTGATATAGAAGCTAGTAGTAGTCACGGTGATTTTCCTGTGCCTATTAAATCATACAAAAAATTAGCAACAAATATATTAGAATATTTTGAAAAATTAGAAATAAATATGACAAATGATTTATGTAAGCAATTATTAAAAAGAATAATATTATCTGCGTTTGGTTATGATAATATGGTTGAAATTGATATAGTTTATCCAAAAAAAAAACCAGAATCAAAAGACACATTAGTTTCAATATGTGATAAATGGTTAACTACACCTATTCGTAATTATGAAAAAACATCTGCATTTAATGAAGTTACTACATTAGAATCACTATTTGAAAAAATGGGGGCTGATGAAGACGAAGAGGAAAATAATTATAAGTCTCATATTAAGACTACTATTGATAAAAAAGCAACCATTGTTGATTTGTTATGTGATAATAAAATAGAACGAGATGCAAAATTAAATGAAATAAATGTTTCTTTAAATTCACAATTTCCAAAGCTAGAAGGTGATAAAGTAACATTTATTGGTTCCACATTTATGAATTATGGTGAGAAAGATCCTTATATGAATCATTGTATTGTTTTAAATACGTGTAGCAAACTACCAATGGATAATACTATAATAGAATCGTATAATACAGAAAAAGATGTATTATTAGCGTGGCAGAAGTTGGTTCAAACAGAAAATCCAGATATAATTATTGGTTATAATATATTTGGTTTTGATTATGAATTTATGTTTAGAAGAGCTGAGGAGAATGGTTGTGTGGAAGAATTCTTACAATTATCCAGAAATAAAGAAGAAATATGCGGTACCAAAGACAAAGACACAGGTAAATATAAGATTGAAGAAAGTAGTATTCAGATTGCAAGTGGTCAGCACGATTTACGATTTATTAAAATTAATGGCAGATTACAAGTGGATTTATATAACTTTTATCGACGTGAAGCGAATTTGATATCCTATAAATTAGACTATGTAGCAGGTAATTTTATAGGAGATTTTATAAAAAGTATAACACATAATACAGATGATGAACAGTCTGAAATAAAAACATCCAATATGACAGGATTATTATTAGGAAGTTATATACATTTTGAAGAAATAGGTCATTCAGTTGATTATTATGCAGAGGGTGCAAAATATTCAGTGATAGAAGTAAATAAAGAAAATAATAGTTTTAAAATTGCGGGAATAGTAAATCCAGATTTAAACAAAAAAGTGCGTTGGTGTTTAGCAAAAGATGATGTAACTCCAAAGGATATATTTAGAATGACAAATGGTACTGCAGATGATAGAGCTGTTATCGCGAAATATTGTATTCAAGATTGTAATTTAGTCCACTATCTATTTAATAAATCGGATATATTGACTGGTTTTATAGAAATGGCAAAAATTTGTAGTGTGCCAATTAATTTCCTTGTAATGAGAGGTCAAGGTATTAAATTAACTAGTTATGTAGCGAAGAAGTGTAGAGAAAAAAGAACATTGCTTCCTGTAATGGAAAAAGGAAGTTTAGATGATGGTTATGAAGGTGCAATTGTATTAGAACCTAAATGTGATTTGTATTTAGATAATCCGGTTGCTTGTGTAGATTATGCTTCTCTCTATCCGAGTTCAATGATTAGTGAAAATTTATCACACGATAGTAAGGTATGGACAAGAGAATACGATTTAGCTGGTAATTTAATTGAGGAATGGGGTGAAAAAGATGAATTAGGAAATTATATATATGATAATTTAGACGGTTATGAATATGTCGATATTACCTATGATACATACAAATATCATAGAAAAAATCCAAAAGCGGCTGCTGAAAAAATAAGATGTGGATATAAAGTTTGTAGATTTGTACAACCAGATTCGAATGGTGTTGGAGAAGCAATTATGCCTTCTATTTTAAAGGAATTGTTAAAAGCAAGAAAAGACACAAGAAAGATGATACCGTTAGAAAAGGATGAGTTTATGAAAAATGTATTAGACCAGCGTCAGTTAGGTTATAAAGTAACTGCAAATTCACTTTATGGGCAGTGTGGTGCCAAAACAAGTACATTTTATGAAAAAGATATTGCTGCTTGTACTACAGCAACAGGTAGAAAATTGTTGACTTATGCGAAAAGAGTGATTGAAGAATGTTATGGAAATAAATTGTGCGAGACAGAGAAATTTGGACCGGTATTAACAAAAGCCGAGTACATATATGGTGACACGGATTCTGTATTCTTTACATTTAACCTGCAAAAACCAGATGGTACTCCAATTCGAGGTAAAGATGCATTAGAAATTACAATTGAAATTGCTCAAGAAGCGGCTCATTTAGCATCTCAATTCTTAAAAGGTCCACACGATTTAGAGTATGAAAAAACATTTATGCCATTTTGTTTATTGTCAAAAAAGAGATATGTAGGTATGTTGTATGAAACTGATCCGAATAAGGGAAAAAGAAAAGAAATGGGAATTGTGTTAAAACGACGTGATAATGCACCAATTGTAAAAGATATATATGGAGGTATTATTGATATTTTAATGAAAAAGCAGAATATAAAAGAAGCAATTGAATTTTTAAAATCGTGTTTACAGAATATTGTAAATGAAAAATATGCAATGGATAAACTAATTATAACGAAATCTTTGCGTTCTGGTTATAAAAATCCAAAATCTATTGCACATAAAGTGTTAGCAGATAGAATTACCGCAAGAGACCCAGGTAGTAAGCCAGGACCAGGAGACCGTATACCATTTGTTTATATTGCAAGTAATGATAAGAAAGCATTACAAGGAGAAAAAATAGAAACACCATCTTTTATTACAGAAAATAATATTAAAATAGATTATTCGTTTTATATTACAAATCAAATTATGAAACCAGTACAGCAAGTATTTGCATTAGTTTTAGAGAAAATATGGGAAATGCAAGGTAAGGCACTTACCAAAGGTAAAAAATTTCAAAAAGAGATAGATTTACTTCGTAAAAGTATGGACGATGAGGAAAAATTCGAAACTAAATTAGAACAATTAAAAAATAAAGAAGTGAAAGCATTGTTATTTGATGAGTATTTGAGAGAAACAAATAATGAAAAAAATCGCGTACAAAGTCTAACAAAATTCTTTGATAAAAAATAGATATATTAGAGTTATAACAGTATAAAAATTATATTATAAAAAGATTATGGTATTTATAAATCATGAATTAAAAGCTATATATATTCATAATCCAAAATGTGGAGGAGTTTATATACGTAATATATTATGTGAATTTTACGGTTTTGAATGTATAACAAATAATTTACATAATAATTATTCAAATTTTTTTGATGAAAATACAAACATTAATTTTGAAGAAGATACTGATAAGCATACTATAAGAAAATTAGGTAAACTACGTTATTTTTTAAGTCATCAAGATGTTAATATTGATTTATTTAAAAATTATTTTACATTTACATTTGTACGTAATCCATATGAAAGATTATTTTCCGCATATTCTTATTTATATAAAAATTTATTAGGAAATAATCTACAAAAAATAAGAAATTCAAGTGAAAATAAAGATTTTTATACTGATTTTAATGTTTTTGTACAAAATTATAAAAATATAAATAATATTGCATTTTTTCATAGTTTTATTACTCAGTATGACCAGCTAATAGATTTTTCAGATAAATTAAATATTCATTATATTGGTAAAATGGAAAATTTAAATAATGAATTTATAAATATTCTATTTTATATAGGAATAAAGGAAATAAAACACGTTAATTATATTTTTAATAATATTAAATTAAATTCTACAGAAGAATTTTCTAAAATAAAAAACATAATAAACGTTTATAATGAAGAAACATTTAATTTTGTAAATAATTTTTTTAAAATAGATTTTAAAATATTTGGATATAAAAAATATAATAATTTTAAGGAGTTTGAAAAAAAATATGTTAAATTAGAAGAACAAAAAATAAATCCATATCATTATTCAATAACAAATTTATATACAGAAACGAATTTAATAAAGTTGAATATGAAAATACAAGAAAATATAAATATTGAACAACAAAAGATAAATCAATATTTATTGAATATTATAGAATCTAATTCTAATAATAATAATTTCGATACGTTAAATTTTAATATATCTAAAAATAACTATCATAATTTTTTAAATATTAAACAATCATTAATAAATACAAATTACCTTAAAATTGAAAATATAATTGAAAAACTATATAAAATAAATAAACGATTTAAAAAACAAAAATATATATGTAAAATTTGCAATAATTTTGTTGGTTATAATAATTTATCTATATCATCTCATAAATATACTTGTATTTCTTTATAATAAGTTATTGAATTTTAAAATGATTATATAAATAAAAACAAATTGATTTTTTATTTATAGCTTTTTATACATATTTAATTGCATATATTACTTTAGAAAATGAGTTTATATATAGAGAAATACTCAAAATCAAAATAGCGATATTGAAATAAAAATAATCAATATTTTTAATATTGTGAATAAAAATTATAGAACAAATATTTGCAAACCAAAATTTTTGTTGAGCGTATATTAATGTGTAACTTACACCAACCAAAGCAAAATTACTATCTTGGTTTGAAATATTATAAAGATGATATGGAAAAGCGGTAAAGTATATAACAAATAGTTTTTTAAGTGTTTGTAGATATTCAATTTTCATTTATATTCTAATATTTATATTTTTTTATATTATTTATCTATTATGTTAATCAATAATAGATAAATAGAAAGTGTTTTTTAACGTTAACTTGTGTAAAATAATCCTAAAAAATAGGTTGGTTTGAAACTAATTCTTGAACAATCATTCCGAGTGATCCAATCATAGCAAGTCGTCCGTTATTAAGTTCGGCATTTAACATAAATGTTTCATCTTTTCCAAAAAATGAACGTTTCAAATTAAACCCTAGATCTCCAGGGTTATAATCGTTTTTCATTACAAAAAATTTGGACGAATTTGTAAATGGATTTTCCCAACCCAATAATATAGATTGAAATTCGTATACACCAACAAAAGTAGTAAATGTAATTAAAGTAAACATATTTGCGTTGTCTAAAACGTGAATCGCTTGTTGATGAGTAACTAGTTCAGTTATAGGTATTGCTACAGCGGATACCATAGCCCATCTAGAGTGCTTTAGTTCTGATTCACGAAGTTTAATCAATTCGTTTTCTGGTTTATTTTTTGAAAATCCAAGAGGATCGAAATACCCAAGTGGTTTAGTGAAACCATTAAAATAATAACTATTAACGTTGCAGCAGAATAGAAGAAACAAACCAAGATTAATGAACATTATAAATAATAAATATATTTGCTTTTAAGTATTTTATAATTATTATTAATTAAAAATAATAATAACTATATAATTGTATTTGTCACATTTTTCTCATTAGGATATCTAATATGTTCGCAACTTTCTTCTCTTTTTTGTATTCGTTTTAGTTTCCACCATCTTATCAAACATTTGTTTTACCATTGTTCGAATTTCTCCCACAGATGTTTCCAAACTCCAAACACGTTCTGTCAAATCATCAATTTCGGATATTGCATCAGTTGCATCATCATTATTATTCTCTGTAAGTTGTTCTTCATCCTCATTATCTTCATCTTGAGATTCGTCATATTTGTTTTCGCTACGCCATTCATTTAATCCGCGCGCTTCATTCCAAGATTCAATAAACCCTTCAGCTTCTAATTTATATAAAATAGATTGAACAGTTCGTTGATGTTTAACTGCGATGTCTTGTATAGATAATTCTAATAATTCATATTCTCTTTGTAATTGTAACAATTCATTTACAGACCATTTATTTCCATTTCGCTTATATGTTTGCATTATGTATATATATATAATATCCTTTATCTTTAAATCAATTTATAATATATTTAACACCTATTTATCATTAGGGCTATCTCTATTTATCACTAAAAGTGTAGAACATATCCACGCGCCTAAGACTAACCACATATTATTTATTACATTAGCCGCATTATAAATAATCCATCGTAATCCTTGACAATGAGGTGTAGCTGTTAAAAAAGGTGACATAAATAACCCAATAATATTATTTGGTACACATAATGTTGTATATAAATGGGCAGCTGCAAAATGTAAAACAATCCACATAATATATATACCAGAAATTTGAATTGTAATTTTGATAGCGATGTAAATATACCTAGCACTATTATAAATAAAATAATAACTACTTTCCATAAAAATATCGAAAAATGGTTTACAATTACTTACTGCATTATCTTGGATTTCTCTCATTTCTTCTTTATATAATAAATTTTCTTGGTTATTTTCTTCATTGTTTATTTTCGCAACACGTGGTCGTGTGATAGACATTAAACTGTATTCAGGTTTTGTCTTTATATATTCTTTGTATTAATTATAAGTGTACCTATTTAAAACATTAATTAAATTCCTAATAGCATTAGGATCAGATGAATCATATATTAAATTTGCAGAGCTGTCTTGCATTCCAAGTAGTTGGTCTTGAGATAAACTACTAGTTAATATGTTCAAAATTGTATCAAATGTATTACTTCTCTCTTCATTCACTTGTTGAGAAAAATTATTAGAAACATTATTACTATTTGTTTCTTGATTTGATTCTTGATTTGATTCTTGATTTGATTCTTCATTCGTTTGTTCAACAGATGATGTTTGTGGAGAACTATTTGAATTATAACTACGAACATCATATCTACATATAGGACATCTACAGTTAGACCGAAACCAAGTATTTAATTGTTCTGTATTAAATATATGACCGCAATATCGTATTACACTTACAGTATCATTATCGTTGAAATTTTCTAGAGAAATAGGGCATTGGACATTTCTAGGCGAAACTATATCACAATACATTACACAACGAGTAGCAATTTCAATTTGTGAAGACGTAGGGAATACCTCAACTGGGTCAAAAAAATTATTAATTTGACTATTGGGATTATTTGTTGCAACTCTTGTATTTCTTCTCGCACCTCTTCTCTCTGCCAAATTAGGATTATTATTAGGTATGTAATATTCTTGATAACTATCTATAATATAAGGTATATCATTTAGATAAATACGTCCTAGACTATTTGTAGTAGTTGTTTGCGATGTGATATTTCTAGAAGTATTAGTATTTTGTCTACTTGAAATATTTGGATTTTGTCTACTATGACTTCTTAAATTATTATTATTATTATTATTATCGTATAAACTATAAAGCATACTTCTTATCTCATTATTACTTTGATATAATAAATTAATCTGTCTATGATTATCATTATACATTTTATTTAAAATATTTAATAATATTCGTCTTTCATCATTTATGTTAGAACTATTAGAATTATTTCTATAATGACTCATAATTATATATATTATTAAATATGTTTAAATGTATTATATTATTTAATTAATAATAGTAAATATGGATATTAATAAATATAAAGATAAAGGATTAAGTGGTTTGGGTAATCTAGGTAATACGTGTTTTATAAATTCGTGTGTACAAGTTTTATCTCACACATATGAATTAAATACAATTTTAGAAGATGAAAATTATAAAAAAAAATTAAATAATAAATATGAGTCTGCTCTTTTGTTAGAATGGGATAATTTAAGAAAAATATTATGGGAAAATAATTGTATAATAGCGCCAGGTAAATTCATAAAAACTGTACAAAAAGTAGCACATTTGAAAGGGATGGATATGTTTACTGGTTTTTCACAAAATGACTTACCAGAGTTTTTATTATTTTTAATAGATTGTTTTCATACTGCACTGTCGAGAGAAATAAAAATGACAATCTCTGGGCAAGTTGAAAATGAAACGGATAAAATCGCAGTTCAATGCTTTGAAATGGTGAAAACAATGTATACGAAAGAATATTCAGAAATTTGGAATTTATTTTATGGGGTACACGTGTCAGAAATATCTGCATTAGAGACAAATGAAAAAATTAAAACAACTCCTGAACCTTTTTTTATGATTGATTTACCAATCCCGCAAAATAATAAATCACCTCATTTAATAGACTGTTTCAATTATTATGTAGAAGGCGAAATTTTAGATGGTGAAAATGCTTGGTACAATGAAGATACAAAGGAAAAAATAAATATAAGGAAAAAAATACAGTTTTGGTCTTTTCCCAATATATTAGTTATTGATTTAAAGCGGTTTAATTCAAGAAATCAAAAAAATCAAATATTAGTATCATTTCCAATAGATGATCTTGATTTAAGTAACTATGTAATTGGCTATAAAAAAGAAAGTTATCATTATGAATTATACGGCGTATGTAATCATAGTGGTAATGTGTTAGGAGGACATTATACAGCTTATGTTAAAAATGCGAATAAAAAATGGTATCATTTTAATGATACATCCATATCCGAAGTAGGATTAATTGATTCAATTGTATCTCCAAAAGCATATTGTTTATTTTATAGAAAAGTTAATAAATAAAGGATAGAAATATATATTTATAAAAAAACAATTCATTAATATATATATATGGAAGTAGTAAATACAACAACAACAACAGACCCTGTAAATATGTATAATTATTTAAATACCTTTATTTTAAATCCAATGGTTTTTATTATTATATTTTTGATAATAGTAGCATATTACGTTTTCTCTCCTTCTTCTTTAGGAAATTCTGATGGTAGTACTAACTCAAATGGAAGTATTATGGGTGTGATAATTGTAGCTATTTTAGTAGTATTAATTTTAGTAAATGCTTTCCAATATTTTTTTAGCATTAATGTAACAGCATATGTCCAAGGACTTTTTACTCCTAACGCTGAAGTGGATATAGTTGTAGACCAGACTACATATCAACCAGAACCTGCACCTGTTCCAGAAATTAAATTCCGTAAACAAGTATTTAATATTCCAGGTAATTATTATAATTATGAAAATGCCAAAGCTTTATGTCAAGCATATGGTTCGAATTTAGCAAATTATCAACAAATAGAAAGTGCATATAAAAAAGGTGGCGAATGGTGTAATTATGGTTGGTCAGATGGTCAAATGGCTCTATTTCCGACCCAACAGAAAACGTTTAATAATTTACAAACCATTAAAGGTCACGAACACGACTGTGGAAGACCAGGTATAAATGGAGGTTATATAGCTAATCCACAAGTCAAATTCGGTGTAAATTGTTATGGTTATAAGCCTAAAATTACAGATGAGGAGGAAGAAATAATGAATACTACTCCTGCATACCCAGAAACCACACAAGATATTGCATTCCAAAAGAGAGTTAATTTTTGGAAAAATAATATAGATAATATATTAGTATCTCCATTTAATCAAAACAGATGGGGTGAATTATAATATTAATACCTTTACCTTGATTTATATTGGTATTATTTAGTAAACAATTATAGTTGATTAAATGGTATTCATTTATGAAGTAGTTTTTGTTTAAAAACTTATATTTGAATATATTTATATAATATTCAGATGTATAATAAAAAAATACTATAACGAATATTAATCTTATAATTTTGTAAAAATTTTGTTTGCATAAAATATAAACGATAAATATAGAATAGTTGTTATGAATAATTTTTGATTCAATATTTGTATTTTTATTCATAAAATTTCTGCAAATAGGACATTTATTTGTAATGTCAAACCAAATATCAAGACATTGTTTATGTATATATCCATCACATTTGCAGGTTTTAAAATAAAAACATTGGTTGTTTAATTTGATAATTTTATCAAAACTAGTTTCATAACATATAAAACATTCGTTTTCATCGTTTTTTGCATTTTCAGCATTTATATCATTTTTTGTAATATCTTCCTCTTCCTCTTCCTCTTCTTCTTTATTATAATTATCACATATGTTAAATAACATATATAGTATAATTATAATAATAATTATAATAATTATATTATTTTTCTTTTTTTCGTACCACCTTTTTTACTTTGCATTTTTCGAGTAATTTTCTTTTTACTTTGTCTAGTTTGTTGTAAATCGTGCTGTTTTACTAAATCTAGTAACTTATCGTGTAAATCATCATTTACAACTTTATCATCATCATCATCATCACTGTCGCTAATAATATTTTTATATTCTCCCCCAAACATTTTATTATGATAGGAAAGTGCCCAATTTGGTACCGCCATATCATTAAAAAGGTCTGAAACTAACTGAGTACCACCTTTTTGATTATTATTAATTGTCATAATTGGTGATATCCCCTCTTTCATCATTATTGAATTAACACTAAAACCGCCAGTATGTATTCCATTTTCTATATCATTATTAAATATTAATTCATTTGCATCGAGATAACTCATATAAAATAGTTATATAATTTAATTATTAGAATACCGCTTTATTTCTGGAGTTTTTTTAACACTTCTTTTTTGCTTTAAATGATTTATAATCAATTCAACTTGAGACTGATTTTTAATGACTTCGCCTAAAGTTTTTTCGACATATTTAAATGTTAATGATTCAGTTACAGTTGTATTAACAAATTTTAATTTACCATCGCTGATTTGGATAGTAGAATTAGAGAGATTATTGGAGGAAGCATATTGTATAATATTTTGTTCAAGATTATTACGTGTATCCCGCAGTTCTTTAATCTGATCATTTAATTTTTTAATCTGATTATCAAGTGAAACCCAATGTTGGATTTGATTTTCAAAACTCATTAACTTCTATAAATTAAAAAATTAAAAAAATAATTATAATAAAACTTATAAACACATATTATAATTATTTAATGTCTTCGTGTTTTTTTACCGCGACTACTGCGTGTTTTCTTACCATTTTTGCGTGATTTCTTACCTCCGTGTTTTTTGCGGTATGTTTGTTGCATTCCTAAAAGTGCAACAGGGACAACAGCTTGGTTAATTACTTGCCCCCAAACTCCACCACGTTTACCACGTTTACCAGCAGTTTGAATTAGTGATAAGTCTTGACTACTTGGCATATTTGGTTGTACTGCATTTTGGCCTTGTGCACCGATAATAGTGTTACTATTTATATTAGCATAAGGACCCGATGCACTAAATACTCTATCAAATTGAGCATTTTGAGTACCATTTACATATTCTCCATAACTAGCAGCAGAACTATAAGATGAACCACCTCTTTTGGTTTTACGATGAGTTGAGCGTCCCATATTTATATAGATTACTGAGAATAAAATATATTAGGTTAAGAGTTAAAATATTTTATTTAACGACGTCTATTTGTTCTGCGCCTGTTTTTACGAGATTTCTTACCTCCATTTTTTTTGCGACGATAAGTCTGTTGTAATCCTAAAAGTCCAAAAGGAACAATACCTTGGTTAATTATTTGTCCTAAATATCCTCCGCGTCTAGTTGTTCTCTTTCCCATTATATATATAATAACTAAAATATTTTTTGTAATATTGATTTATTACGCAACAAAATAATTAATATTACTAATATTGCTAAAATCATCACAAATATCATAAATACTAATGCAACTGTTAGATAAATATATGGATTAATTTCATATAGTATAAAATCTATTACTGGCTTGAATAATAATTTAAATTCATTTTTTATATCATCTCTTTTTAAAATATCTAAACATTGCTGAACCAACGAGTCTTTCATACAAATTATACATAAAAATTAATTATAATTTATGCGTGTTATGAGATTTAAATTTTTCTATTATTACCATAAATAATGGAAAATATTATAGAACCAAATGAAACATTCGAATTTTCAAAATTATCTTTAGCACATCCATCAGGTATTCAAGGTGGTGCTTATTTTACCAAAATAGAATATAATAGTAAACCATTGTATATACAAACCGCTAAAAGTTTAACTAGACAAGGATTTGTTAAAACTGGAAAAAAATATTATTGTGACTTAATGTTTGATAAAAATGCGGAAACATTAATAAATTGGTTTGAGAATTTAGAAATCAGATGTCAAAAATTAATATTAGAAAAAAAAGATGCGTGGTTTCAAAATACGTTAGAAGAAAGTGATATTGAAACTGCATTTAATTCTATAATACGTATTTATAAATCAGGTAAGTATTATCTAGTAAGAACTAATATTAGAAACAGCCATACTAATATACCGTCTATTAAAATTTATGATGAAAAAGAAATTCCCTTGACAATGAGTGATATAACTAATGAAACGAATATCATTTCTATTTTAGAGATACAAGGTATTAAATTTACTTCCAGAAATTTCCAAATAGAAATTGAATTGAAACAAGTTATGCTTTTAAACAGTGAACCTATTTTTGATAATTGTTTAATTAAAAAGGATAAACCATTTAAATCATTAGGCGACTTAATAATCCAAGAAGAAACAAATAGAAATCCTAACAATTTAGGAGATTTATCCGAGGAAAATAATTTAAACTCTAATAGTTTAGAAGTGTTGGATGATTTAATGTTAGATACAGAAAATGAAGATACTAGTGAAAATTTAGAAGAATTTAAAGAAAAAAAACTGGAACCATTAGATGCTATTAATAATGATGACTCTTTGGACAATACTAATGTATTGTCTGATATTATAATAGAAGAATTAGTTGAAGAGGATGATAATGATTTGAAGGAAATAAAAGTTGATTTAAATTTAGACAATTTAGAAACTATACAACTTAAGAAACCAAACCAGGTATATTTTGAACTATATAAAGAAGCTAGAAATAAAGCAAAAGCTGCAAAAAAAAATGCCATTTTAGCTTATTTAGAAGCTAAGAATATTAAGAAGACTTATATGTTAGAAAATTTAAATGATAGTGATAGTGACTTTGATGCCGAAATTGATGATGTTTCAGAAAGTGAATTAGAAAACTTATAAATAATTTTCAAGATAAAGTATTTTAGAATACTTTTAGTAAAAACTATCATAAATTTTATTTGCTGAATATTTAAACACGAATAATTAATATGTATTCTTAAAATTATTTTATCATTAATTTTATATAATGACTGTCTCTTTAAAGAAACTATGGAATGACTATGGAGTTGGAGCTATTATAGTTTTATTAATTATTGCGTACGGTGTTAGTATGTTTGCTGGTTATCTAGGCGCTAAGGGTACACCTGGTTATGAGCGTCAAACTATGATGCAACCTCAATACAAAAATACAAACTTACAGGCTTCTGCTGGTGTTCGCCCTGCTGACCCAAATGGAAATGAAGTGTTCGCCTCCGCTAATGGAGTTCAAACTAGCTTACCAGGAGTTCCTTCCTCTTGCTCTACACCTCAAATCCAAAATCCAGCAGAACTTTTACCAAAAGATTCTAACAGTCAATGGGCTCAATTAAACCCTTCTGGTAAAGGTGAACTATCTAATATTAATTTGTTGAAAGCTGGATACCATATTGGCATTGACACCGTCGGACAAAGTTTGAGAAATGCTAATCTCCAAATCCGTTCCGAACCTCCAAATCCACAATTGAGTGTTGGTCCTTGGAATTTAAGTACCATCGAGCCAGATTTTATGAGACCACCTTTGGAATTAGGTTCTGGTGCTCAATAAGCATTATGCATAATTATTTTTATACCGGATTATAACTAATTTGATAAAATATTATAAAATATTTTATTATAATATGATTAACAAAACTACCAAACCTTTAAATAAAAATAAAGAATTAAAGCTTATAACTAAAAATGAAGAAAAACAAATGAATTTAATGATGGATGACTGGTGGGAATTGCAGAAAATGGAAAAAAATAAGGGTTACAGAAAAAACAAATCTTATATAAATAAAAGAAAATCATTAAAGCGTCGTGCTGAAAAAGTTGATAATATAATTAAAAAATATAATAAAAAAACAAAAAAAAACATAAATTTGTAATGTGAAAACTTTAAATAATAACAGCTAAAAATCATACAATAATCTAGATATCAAAATATTAATATTCATCATTTAGAGCAACGCGTATTTTAAATGCCGAGTAAATATCAAAAAATAAAATAAAAAATTGATTTAATTATTATTACAACAATAAATTATAATAATTAAACATTATATAAATACATCATTAATAATACATTATGGAAACTGATAGAGAAATTTATTTTTATAATTTACGAAATAAATTTGATTATATGAGTAATTTTTATAAAACAGATTTTACAGATACAGATGATATAAAGTATAATTGTTCCGAACAATATTTTATGTATTATAAATGTAAAACATTTGATCCTAATAATAATATATTATTAGAGGCTATCCTAAAAGAAACATCTCCTGTAAAAATAAAAAAATATGGAAGAGAAGTTAGAAATTTTAATGATACTATTTGGAAAGAAAAAAGATATAATATTATGTTAGACGCATTAATGTTGAAATTTAATCAAAACGAAATTATTAAACAAAAATTAATAGAGACAAAAGATAAAGTATTATACGAAGCATCTAAATATGATAAAATATGGGGAATTGGATTCTATTATACAGATGCTATACAAATAGATAAAAACAGATTTGGGCAAAATTTATTAGGAAAAGCATTAATGGAAATTAGAAGTAAATATTAAATCAAACAGGTGGTATACAAAAAGAAGAACATTAAAGGTTTATAAGGATTAATAAAGTCGGCATTTAAAATACGCGTTGCTCTAAACATATAAATATTTTGACTCTCTTTCCATTTGTAATTTTATTAAACATCTTAATATATCTATGATTAATTCAATTATAAAAAAATTGATTTTATTTTTAATTATTTTCAGAAACATTAAAAATAAAATGAACAAAAAATTAATTCTTGAAGATGCTAGTGGAAAGCTAATTGATTTATTTCCTAATTCGAAATTGAATACTATAAAAGCAATAAAACCAAAAGTTATTACTGAAGATTTAGGAAAAATATTTGAAATGGCTATTTGTATATTATATAATACACCGTTTAACGGAAAATATAAATATAGTATGTTAGCTGCTGAAACTCTTTCTAATAAAATATCAAATCTTAAGAATTTAATTCCTAATAATATCATTCATACAGCAAAAAATGGCTCGCGGTATGACTTTACTTTGACAGATGGAGATGAGGATGGGGATGAATATCTTAGTGCAAAAACAACCAAAAAAGGTGATAAAGTTTGTCCACAAGTTATTGGTCAACCGAGTAAAAAAAAATTTTGTTCTCATTTTGGATTAGACAATTCCATTACTATTAGTGATATTAAATTATATATAGAAGAAAATGTAGATAAAATGCTAGAAAAATACTTTGAATATACCTTTGATTGTCCAATTATATATTATAATGAACACCAAAACATATGTTTATTAATTAAAAAGAGAGAAAATATAAAATGGTCTCAACAATCCATTGAATTTAGTCATATAATAAAAGGTAAGGAATGGAATGAAAGTACAAGTATTAGTAGTCAAGGCTTAACTTTGGGAGAATTTCAAGTACACAACCACCGTGATAATATTAAATTTAGATGGAATTTATTGAGTTTACTTAAAATATTTGACACTAATTTTGAAGTCACACAAATAATAAATAAATAAAAATAAAAAATAAAAAATAAAAATAAAAAATATTTTTTATAGTATATGGGAACAGATTTAATTGCTTTACGAAAACCTAAAATATTATTAGATAAAAGAGATGATGATGATGAGTATGAAGTGTATCCAGAAAGAGAATGTATTGATTCATATCGTATATGGTCAACTTGGAGAAATTCTGATGTAAACAGTTGGCCTAAATGTTTACAGCATTTTTGGTGGCATATTTATGATTACGATTCTGGACAGTACTATGCGAAAAAAATTCGTCAATATTACCCAAATGATAAAGAATTAATACTCTTTGCATCTTGGTTAGAAACATTTGATACTGATGTTATATTTGAGTTAAGTTTTTAGATTAGTTCCATTTCAATTTCCACTATTAAATTTCCTGTTTTAGTAGTATCAACAACCCATATATATTCTTCTACAAATTTTTTATCTACCTTTTGTTGTGCTTTAAATTTTGTATATTTTATTTTATATAATTTTACAAATCCTTTTGACAATAATATTTTTTTTATTTCCTCAATATCTAAAAGACCTTCGTTATTATAAGAAAGTATTATATAATTACACCTTACATCTCGTATTAAATTTGTAAATGCTTGTTTTACTTCTCTCTTTTTACAGAAATCACTCTTATTATAATTTTCAATTAAAGCAGTTTTACCCGTCAACACAATACTTTCATCATATAGTGCAATATAATTTAAAGGTGAATAATTTGCACTATATTGTCTGTGATTGTACGGCGGGTCCATATAAATTACATCATAATATTGATTATCCAATTTCACTAACGATTCAGCTAGTTCATTATATACATTATTTTCGTCATTTATTTCTGTTTTTGTATGAATCGGTTGTAAAATGACTGGTTTTACTGCGGATTTTTTAAATTCTTTTAAATATGCACCATAAACACAGGAAGTATTTGCAACTTTATCAATAGAAACTAGTAAAGAAGCTAATAAAAAGTAAAACTCTGATTGTGTAATTTCCTCAAATTCAAATAATCGTTGTATGTATTGTCTTATGCTATCCGTTTTTTTGGCATTTTCATTTGTAAAAAACATTCTCTCACAATCAGGATTAAGAGTGAAATTATTATATACTAATCCTTCATCAAGTGTTTTTAATCCATTACATATATCTATTATATTTTGTATTTTTTCTGTATAATTACATTTTAATAAAGCATAATTAATAACATAACTATAATATTCTAGATCGTTTGCATTAGTTATCTTAAAATAATTCGTCATATTGAAACCGACTGTCCCCGTTCCTGCAAATAAATCCATAAAGGTTTTATTAGTCATATCAGCAATATTTTCTTGACAAACAGACAAAATACTATTAAACAATGTATGCTTACAGCCAATATAATTCAAAGTATTCATTTTCATTTTTATTTATACTATAAATATTTTTAAATAATTCAATTTTATTTAATAATATTAATAACTACTTATATATATGGAAAAACACAGCATATTTTTTTATATATTTATAGCATTTGTTTTATTATTTTGTTTAAGAATTTATTATGAATCAGATGCTTTTAATTTAAAATGTATTATTGCATCCAGTGACGGAAATCGTTATTGTGTAAGAGAGAGAGAAAAACTAGAATTAGCCGCAAATTTATTAGCACAAGTAACCCAAAAAATGAAGGATATGGTACTATATATGAAAAAAACACATCCAAAAGACCCTCGAACAATAAGACTTGTAGAAGGTTTCAATCCTAAACGAATAAGTGAAACGCTTCCGACAAGTGAGTTGACTGCCTATAGTGAAAATAAAGGAGAAAAAATTGCATTTTGTTTAAATACTTCAAAAGAAGGTAACAAACTTATCGATATAAATACACTTACTTTTGTAGCACTTCACGAATTATCTCATATAATGACAGAATCTATTGGCCATAAACAGGAATTCTGGCAGAATTTTAAGTTTTTACTGCAAAACGCTAAAGATGCTGGTATTTATATTCCTGTAGATTACAAGAAAAAACCAAAGCAATATTGTGGTATGAGTATAAATGATAATCCTTATTATGATTTGGTTTAAAAAATATTATATAGTATATTAATCCAACAAATCAAGATAAATAGTAATAGACTTAATTATATTGTTTATAGCGTGCAATTCTTTTATTAGTTTTTGTTGTTTCATTTTTTCAAAGCATTTTCTTTTTCCATTTATTTTTTTGTGATTATCAATATTTACATATTCATTTAATTTTTTCACAGCAGAAGCAATGGATTTCTCCAATAATTTGTCGCAATCTTCTTCGTTTAAATATGTAGACATATCTATATCTATATCTATACACTCATTTAAATTAACTGACATATATTATTTAATTTAATACTTTCTAAATAATTAAATTAAAAATAATACTAACTTTATATATATGTCTACAACAATAAAAGCAAAAAAAATATCGGATAACAAGGAGACAAATAAGAATGAACAATTAGATTATGCCCCTATTTATAAAGTTAATTATATGATAAATAATTCAATAACTACAATATATGTGTTTAATGGCAAAAATAATGATATGACAAGTGAAGAAGAATTATTTAAGAGAATATTTACTGAAACAGAACTCATAAAAATCAAAACTGAAAATATTAAAATCAAATTTTCAAATCACCAAATACATTTCGATGATAGTATTGGTACAATTAAAATTAAAATTTTATTAGAATTAAAAACTTCTATTTCATTAGATGAAGTGTATTTATATTGTCAACAAATCGAATCATTTACTTCTGTTTCAGTTTATAAATCTTTAACTCAAAATAAAAAATTAGAATTAACAAAAGTAAGATTAGACCAGTTTATTTCTAATATAGTTACTGAAGAAAATGGACAACTTTTTACAAAGCCACCCAATAAAGAAATATATACATTTGATGATATTTTAGAAATGAATTTAGATAACAAAAAATATATAGTAAATAAAGTACTTGGACAAAAATTCTTTATTGTAGATAATGAATATCCATATGTATGTGACCCATATGATGTTAACTCTTATGATAATTTTTTTGAAAAGAACGCACGAAAAACTCTCTCTACATTAAATAGTCATCTACTTTTAACTACAGGTGATATTGTTAACAATAATATTTTTTTATGCCTAGCAAAAGATGTACTAGATTATTCAAGTAAAAATAACATATCGGAAGAAACAACAATAAAAATTTATTATCCATTTTTGTATAATAAAAATATTAATGATTTGAATGATTTGAATTCAGCAAGAGAGAAATTAATAGAAAATGATAAAAAAATTATTAATGAAAAATCAGTTAATGTATTTAACACTATAGATATGTTTTATGATATATACAATTTACGAAAAACAAATATGAATTATGATAAAAAAGGTATTAAATTCATAAAAGCAGTATTAAAACCCGAATTTGATATTAATATACCACTTGAAGTACTTTTTAAAATAATTCACGCAACAGAATTAAACCCATTAATTAAATATAATCCATCTGTCAAACAAGAAAATGTTTATAGGTTATTTACAGATAAGATTTCAACAGATGGACGAAAAATCCCATATTTAAAGAAAGCTTCTATATTTAAATTGATGAAAACTATTGGTAAGAATAAATCTGTTACAGTTTATATTGAAACCAATGAAAGTAATAATTCACAAAATTTATTATGTGAGTTTGATGAAAACGGATATATAACTATAATATCAGAATTTAATACGGTAGTTAGTATTAGTGAAATAGATAACATTTTAAGAGATTCTATTAATCCAATTATCGAAGAAATTAAAAATGTCTTAGAACAAAGTGGGTATAAGCTTAAAAAATTCAACAGTTTACACGATGAAAATGTCGAAATAAAACAGCTTACTTACGAAAGTCAAATTATAATAACAGAGTCTTTTGATATTGATAAATATAAAGGTTGTTTAAGTACTGTATTCACAAATGAATCGAATATGTATAAAAGTGGTATAAATTTACGTTTTAAAAGAGTTTCAAATTTTAGTAAAGTTACTAGTCAAGAAGCATTTATTTTGGAAAAATCAGAACAAGGTTATAGAGGTCAAGAAATAATTGAATTATTATTAGAAAATTTCAGTGATGATTTAGACCGTAAACAGGCAGAAGATTTAGTAAGAAAGGTAGCAAATGAAATACAACTAGAGAGAGGTGTAAAAAGGTCAGAAATAAGAATTAAAGAAAATCCCGGCTTTAAAACCACTATTACTCTTGCAAAGGAGAGTGGTATAATAACAATTGTTATGGAAAATATTAATGATATTAATTATTTATACACTATTCCAATTTATTTAGACACAATGGTACGTTTAACCCAAAATAAAAAAAGTACAAAATATCCTATCAAAGAGATAAATAATTTATGTTCTGCTAATGAAAAAATAGTGGAAGTTGTGATTCCTGATATTATTTCTTCAAGTGAAGATTCATTTAATAAGAGTGAAATTATTTCGTTAGAAGATGAAGAAGCAGAATATAAAAGCTATAAAGATACACCATTCGGTACTGAAAAACCCAAAGGTGCATTTAGTTTATTTTATGATGAAGAAGATATTGAAGATGAGGAAGATAAATATAAAGGAGAGGGAGGTAAAAATAGTGAATCTGAGTCATCCATTGCTAGTGAGTCTTCTATATCTAGTGCAAAATCTTCACCTGGTATTGAATCACCTGCACTAGAGTCTCTTCCAAGTATTGTTGATTCTCCTGCGATAGAGTCTCTTCCAAGTATTGTTAATTCTCCTGCAGTAGACTCTCTTCCAAGTATTGTTAATTCTCCTGCAGTAGAATCTCCTCTAAGTATTGATTCATCACCAGTATTAGAGTCTCCTATCGAAAATAAATTAGAATCATTTAGTCTAGAAACTTCTCCCATAATAGAATCGTTGTCACCTATACAGAAGGTTGAAGAACCAAAAATTGAAGAACCAGAAATAAAAGAACCTCTTGTAGAAGCTGAAACACAAGAAAAAGAAGATGAAGAACCAGAAGAAGAACCTGATCAAGATAATTTCAGAAATATTGATGGAATGAAACTGAATAAACCTTATTATTTTCAAACATTAATTGAGAAAAAAGATCCAATACTAATTTTAAAAGAAGATACGCCGCAATTTAATTCATATTCACGAACCTGTAGGTCGGATATGCGAAGACAACCTGTAATTTTAACAGATGCGCAATTGGCAAAAATAAATAAGGAATTTAATGGATTTTTACGAGATGAAGATGTAATAAAATACGGTTCTAATCCTAAAAATCAATTTAACTATATATGTCCTCGTTATTGGTGTTTAAAAACAAACACAATTATAGACCCAAAGGATTTAACATATGTAACAAATAAAGACGGTAAAAAAGAATTAATACATCCTACTTGCGGCAAAGTTTTGTCACGAAATGATAAACAAGTTAAACCAGGACACTATATATATGAATTTTATGGAGATGATGAAAAACGTTATCCTGGTTTTCAAACTGATAAACATCCGGATGGTTATTGTCTACCTTGTTGTTTTGATAAGTATAATACCGAAGGTAGAATAAAAGCCAAAGAACAATGTCAACAAAAACAAGCTGTTGAAAATAATAAACAACCCAAACCAAAAGAAGATGAAAAAAACAAAGAGGAAGATGAATATATCAAAGGACCTGATAAATTTCCACTAGATGCTGGAAGATGGGGATATTTACCAGTAGAAATTCAAAAAATACTTCACGAGGTTAATGCTGATTGTCAAATAAGTAAAACAAATACAAATATTAAACAAGACCATCCTTGTTTATTAAGACACGGAGTAGCAGTAAATAATAAACAATCATTTGTATCTTGTATTTCAGATGTCCTGTTTTTTGGAAAGAAAATGGTAGATGACGAAAATAAATCTGTTACAAAAGTAGCAAAAATTTTAACTATAAAAGAAATGAGAGAAAGAATTATAAAAGCAATAAATATAGATTCTTTTATCAAATATCAAAACGGAAATTTAGTTACTGACTTTCACGATGTTCATTCAAAAGTAGATATTAATAAGTATACAAATTCTAAATTATACTCAAAATTAAATATGAATGATGCAGTAGAAAAATCGTATTATACAAAAGTAATATCTGCTTATGAGAATTTTACAAATTTTATGAGCGATGACGATGCAATTATTGATCATACGTACTTGTGGGATATTATATGTATGCCTAATAAATACTTGTTTCCAAATGGTGTTAACCTCGTAATTTTTAAATTGCCTCACGATGATATAACAAATAATGTTCAACTGTTATGTCCTACAAATCATTATTCGAATGAGTTTTATGAAGCCCGTAAACCCACAATTATAATGATTGTTGAAGAAGGATATTATGAGCCCATTTATTCATATACTGTTAGCCAAAATAAACTTATAATTGCAAAAGAATTTAAAGAATATGATCCACAATTATCGAAAACTATGCGAGCTGTATTTAAAGAAATAATTAAACCTTTTTTTAATATGATATGCAGACCATTAGAAAGTATGCCTAATATATATAAAGCTAAACGTCCTTTGTTATTATATAATTTAGTTCAAAAATTGGATAAATATGAATATAAACCTCTTACATTAGTTGTTAATTTTACAAATAAAGTGATTGGTGTAATAGCAGAAGAACCCGGTCTATCGCAGCGTAAAGGTTTTGTACCGTGTTATCCATCTGCTATTGATGAGAATTTAAAACATAATCTGGATTATGTCTTTATGAATAATACAAACTTATGGAATACATATGAGAATACAGTCCAATTTTTAGATAAATTAGAGAAAAGAAGCAAAAAAAGGCGCGAACAAGCTGATATACCTTGTAAACCCGCATTTAAAATTATTGAAGATGAGCACATAGTTGGAATCCTAACAGAAACGAATCAATTTATACAATTATCAGTACCTATTAGAGAAGAAGATATCAATAAAGATATAATAGATATACCATCTATATATAACGATAATTATATTGTTAATAGTAAAAATATTCCGATGGTATCCGTGGATGTTCCAATTGCAACAGCAGATGATGTAGATAAAGAACGTGTTGATTATATAAAAAAAATTAAATTGGAATCAGGATTTTACAATGTTTTCAGAAATACCATACGTATTTTATTAAATGATTATGAAAATGTCAAGATAAGAGAGCAAGTAGAGGGAGAAATGTTAAAAGAATATATAATTTATTCTGAAAAACTAATTAATATTGATAAATTGTTGAGACAACTTGTAAAGGAAAAGATTCAATTTATTGGAGATGATAATTATTATAAAGTAATTAATGATATAACAACATGTATAGTAAAAGATAAAGAACAATGTCAAGCTACACCAAATTTGTGTACTATAAGCGAAAATGGTAAATGTAATTTAATACTTCCTAAAAATAATTTGATATCTGGCAAAACAAATGAAACCATTTATTATGGTAGAGTTTCTGATGAGTTAATTAGATATAATAGAATTAAATCATTTATGCTACAACCACAAACATATTTATTATTTGGTAATATTAGCTATAATTTAAGGGAAAATGAAATAATATTAATTCAATCTTTGTTAAACCAAGAATATTTCGAAACTTTAATTCCAACTGTTGCAAATAAATATATTAAATTCAATTCATATGATGAAACAGAACCTTTAATGACACAAATATATGAAAACAAAATACCTTCACTTGACCACGCTATTGGTAGAAAAAACGAGAAAACGTGTAGTAAAACCATAAATAATATTAAATCCAGTATATGGAAACAATGTTTTCCCGATTCATATAAAGAAATAGATTACACTAATATTAACTATTGTACTTTTAATATGATAATCGATTTAATCGAAAAAAAAACTGGTGAAAAATATAATGTTAATCAAATTAAAAATGACTTGTATAATGAATATAAAAAATATCTGGATAATTATAAAAGTAAAATACTAGATATCTTAATTTTAGAAGGAAAAAAAACATTGGGAGATCAAGTTGCATCTGATACACTTTCTTTCTCTAACTTTATTTATACAGATAATTATTTCCTAACAACATTTGATTTATGGTTACTTGTTCAAAAATATGAAATTCCAACTATTTTTATTAGCCAGAAATTTATTTTACAGACTAAATATGAAAAAAATGTGTTTTTAGGTTATGGTAACACAAATGATAAATTTGCTTTTATACTTTTACCTGGTTATAGACCTGAAAATGTACCATCGTTTAAACTTATAGTTTCAGATGAGAATGACGTATTTATTTCGCTGAATAACTTAGATGGAGATTGTAAAGAGAGAATACAATATGCAATTGATAATAAAATTAGTATTAATGAATATTTGAATCAATTTATTAAACCAATATCAGGTTTATATGAAAAGAAAAAACCACTTAGATTAAAAATAGAATCAGAATCAGAAGAAATTAAAAAACCCAAAAGAAAACTCATTATTGAAGAGACTAAATCTATATCTCCTGAAGAATTTATAATTGTACCTAAGAAAAAACAAACGAAAAAGAAAGTAGTATTAAAAGGAAATACAAAATCAAAAAAGAATAAAAAGAACCTTATTATTGAAGAAAATAGTGAAAGTGGAAATTAAATATAATCTCTATTCATCTTCTTCTCCATCATCTTCTTCTTCTCCGTCATCTTCTTCATCTTCATCTTCTCTGTCATCTTCATCATCTTCATCATCTTCATAAATGACTCCTTCATCTTCATCTTCGCCGTCTCTATTTGAAGACATATCATCATCATCTTCATCATTATTATAAAATATATAATTGCGAGGAATATAATTTTTTTCATTATATTTTAAATGATCTGTTAAAAACAATTTGTTTTCTAATGGTACATCATTAAATAATATATGTTTATCAGCATATTCAATAATCTTACCAGAAATTTTTTTCTTAAAATTATTACTATATGTTATTTCTATCTTGTATTTTTTTCTCCCAAATGAAGGATTAAAATTGTAAAAATCAATTAATTTCTTATTTAATATAATTGTTGCTTCCTCTCTTTTATGTAGTAATAACGAATAAACACTTGTACAATATAATAATAAGTAAGGTTTCATTATTTTAATTAATTTATCATTCGGAAATGATACATCAATATTTATATTATATCTTTGTTTACTATTCTTATATTTTGCATTAAATTGTGACAACATAGATTTAATCTCCATTTTTAAAACATTAGAACTAGATTTATATACAAAATTTTTAATATTATATTCTCTTAAAATGTATTCATTTTGTTTGCCGAAAATGGTTAAATTAAAATGACACTGAAAAAATTTGAAAAAAAATTCTGGACTGTAAAATGTATGAAACTTAATAAACATATAAATGTTATATAATATTGATTTTTCAAAAGGTAAGTTATTATATGGATTTTTAATTGACACTGGTTCTGAAAAGAAATGTTGCGAATTAGTTAAAGATGTATTAATTATGTTTATTAAGTCACATATATGAAATAAATATTTTGAATTGTGATGTAATAAACAAAATACATTTTTATCATTTATATTAATTTCATTTAAACACATATCTCTATTTACTACAATTTTTGCCTTTTTATATTTATATTTTGCAATAAATGAATTTAATATATGATATATACGTTGGATTTTACAAAAATAATTTATAAATTCTTCTCTGTATTCATTTTTCATAAATAAATTTTTTAAGCTATTATTAAAAAAATTATATTTTATTGTAGTAGTAATTTTGTCATTGTTATTTAATAATAAATTAAAAAATAGTTTATGTATTTCTAATACGTTATCTATTTTATAGGATGGTAAAAAAATATTGTTATCTGTATTAATAGTATTTTTAATGATTAAACTAAAAGTAGTCATAATTATTATTATAAATTTATGTTTATATGATTATAAATTTATAATTTATTATATTCAGGTCATCCACTAAATTTTATAATTAAAATCCTGGGTTATAATTTGTATCCTTACCCAAATCACTTGCTTTAATTGTAATAACATTATTTTGTATAGATATTTTATTAATTCCACACGATCCCTCAGCATCTGTACTTGTTCCAAAGAAATTTTCAATTTCTTCATCTACATCAAGTGGTTTATATTCGCTTACTGCTTCTAGCTTCTGTAATTCTTCAATATCAAGTACAACTTGAAATGCACTTGTTCCAAACATACCTTCTTGTCCACACATTATATTTGCAGATATACCTCTTAGAGTATCAAGTTCAGCGTGTCTAGCTGCTTTCAAAAACATTTCAGGTGTCTCTTCAAAAGAAGCTTTGGCAATAGGTCCAATATTATCGTTATTAATACCGTGTCTAAATATTGATATTAATTTATGTGTAAAGGACATTCTATCAACAAGCACACTATAATTATGATAGTTAATATATGTTCCATCAAATTCTACTACATCTACTAATTCATTGTAAATAGTTTGTCTAGCAGCTTCAATACCAAGTACATTATATATTTCTACAATATCATTACTTACAGTTCTTTTATTATCAATAAAATCCAGACCTAACACATCTAATAAATTTGTACCAATCGTATCAAGTACCCAAATTTCTTGTTTTTTATATATTCCATTATTTTCTACCATATTGTCTAAAATCTTACGCAAAATAACTTTATTAATTCCTTTGATTCCTCTTAAAACAACATTTTGTAGTAACTGGTCTTGAAAGTTTTTAAGTATATATATTTGATCAGACTGGTCAAGTGGATTTACCTTCGTTTTCTTTTGACCACCTCTACCTGTACCTGCTTTAATTACTTCATTCATTCTAATTCTAAATATCAATTTATCTGCGTTAAAATCGGAATAAACACACGATATTTGGTTTTCATAACAATTATTTAATGTAAAATTTACATCATCCATCGTAATATTTTTCTCAAGCATAACTTCAGCATTCATTTCCATTCGAATAATCCATTTTGATTTTTCATTCTCGTCATTTTGTAGCGATACTTCTGAACATTCATTAAACATAGTTTCAAATGCACGATATTGTGCTATAGTATCCTTATCATCGTTTATTAATGTATTTAAATCATCTGGATCAAAACATACTTCAATCGATTTTACAATTTCTTCCAGTTTAGTATGTTCTAACATATACATAATAGTATGTGCTTTTTCTTTCTGTGTTTCATCTTCTGGTTTTAAATAAATACTTAGTGATGGGTTTTTAATCTCACTTGATAATGATAAAATCTCTTCGATTCTTGGTACACCACGAGTTACATTTGATTTGGAAGCAACTCCTGCGAAATGAAATGTATCAACCAATGCCAAACCATTATATATATTGAAATTTCTTGTATCTTCGACTGTCAAATCATATGCGTAATCGGTTGTATTTGCAATTTCTTCTATTTTGGTAATTTTGTCAAATAATACATCTACATAATCAGTTTCGTTTCTTTTCTCAAACACAATAACTCCATTTTTTTCATTAGGAGCAAACAATTCATTCCTATTGATTCTATATTTGGATGAATGTTTTAAAATAATTTCTAAGTTTTCTTGTTTATATTTCAATTTCATATTTAATATAGATGCTAGCTGCTTTGCTTGACAGTTTCTAACAAACAATGTATAATGTTGTTTTATATCTAAACTACCTCTATTGTTTGTTTCTGTTTTAGTTGGTTTTGTGATGAAACTATATATATCTAAAACATTTAGTATTTGTTGTACATCTAGTAATAATTCTTTTGAAACAGAAGCCATAACAATAGACTTATCCTTTTTATTAATAGTTCCATCTCCTCCAATATACGCATCTAGAAATCCCAATAAACACTCTTTATTTGAAAATATTATCTTATCAGAAACAAATTTATTATGACTTAATTTGCCACATAAATTTTCCAAAATTCTACAAAGAACTGTATTATAGATTCTAACATCTTGACTTGTCCATCCTGTTTGGTTTTTATTCTCATTTTTATATATTTTTGTAGTAATATTCCAATTCTTACATAATTCCATTATTGGTTCAAAATAATGAATATCATTATTAGATATAGATATTTGGGTTTTTGTCATACATCCTTCTGCTGCATATGCACCAAGTAAATATCCAAAATTATAATCTAATTGTATTATCTCTGGAATAGTATATTCACATATATTTGTTTGCTTTGAATAAACACAATTATTTTTTAATACTGTTTTAGAATTACAACCATTTCTCAATTTATCGTTTATTTTTGCAACAAAACTATCGCTTCTTGCATATGGCAATGTAAATGTTTTACCTTGGTGTTTTGTCCACCATCTGTATTCACTCATTACCGCTTTAGCTTTAAAAACTTCGCTTCCATACATATATTCTGTTGCAGGTAATATATCTTTTAAATTTAATTCTCTAGCTTCTTGGAAGTCTATCGTTTTTTTAGAAATTGGAATAAAATCACCTAACTTTAATATATCACCATTAACAGGAATAATTTTACCATCTACCAATTTTAAAACAGATTTAGCTTTCGTTACAATAACTTCTCGTTGCTCTTTTGTAGTTATTTTAATCATAGTATTACTTCCATCTTCATTTATCACTGGGTGTCTTGTTACCGCTTCAATTCTTTTCCATAATACATTTCCATCTTCGTCACACGAAGGTATTTCATAATAATCATCAACTTCTGCATAAGTTGTATCCTTGTCTTTATAGTACTCTTGTTTACTTGCTATTTTAATTTTTTCTTCGATAAAATCTCCGATTTGAACTTTTCTAATATTACCTGCTCTATTTTTTACAATAATATTTGTTTCATATGTGACTGAGTTCAGTGTCATTTGTGTTGAAACTTCACCAATACTTTGACCTGCAATCATTCCGACCATTTCACCTGGTGTAACAATCGCTCTTTTAAAATCCATTGTAATTGTATCAAGTAGTAAAGTTAATGCGGCCTTATTAAATCTTTTAACTATTAATAAATCTTTTGGGGATAAATAAAAGTAATATAAAGTTTTAAATAATTCTCTAGGTTTAGCATAATGATTTAATTCTAAATTTTTATAACAATATTCAATCATTTCAAATGCTTCTAATGGCGTTATATCTACTAATGATGAACTTGTAATATTACATTGTCCTTGTATATTATTAATTATAAATGAAAATGCCACTGGACAATTAACAATACTATCACTTTTATATTTAAAAACATTTTTAATAATAGATTCTCTCATTTCTATCATAAATTGAATATATTGCTCTGTTTTCTTCATAAAATCAATCAATTGTTTTTTATAACGAGTCATTGTATTTTTAATAAAGATATTTCCTAATATTTTAACCTTACTATTCTCTTCAGGAATTAAATAATGCGAATAAATATCTTGTGTACTCATTGATACTAATGGTATCATTTGATTTTCAACTTTTACTGTATCAATATTATCATCACCATAAGAGAATTGTACTATTTTATTTTTATTTGTACGTATAGTCATATCATATTCTACTTTCAAATCTTCTAGACCTTTAATCAGTCTTCTTTGAATATAACCTGTAGTAGAAGTTTTTACTGCTGTATCAATCAAACCAACACGACCACCCATTGCGTGGAAGAATAATTCTTGTGGCGATAAACCATTAATATAAGAACTTTCTACAAACCCACGTGCACTTGGAGAGTCATCGTATTTTGTAAAATGTGGTAATGTTCTGTTTTCAAAACCATATGGGATTCTTTTTCCGTCTACATTTTGTTGTCCTAAACAAGAAATCATAAAGGAAATATTTAAGTCTGAACCCTTAGAACCAGCATTTACCATCGTTACAAATCTATTATTTTTATTTAAACTTTTTAATCCAATTTTACCTGATTCTGATGTTGCTTGATTCAATATACTATTGACTTGTGTTTCAAATTCTTCTTCATTGGTTTTACCTGTATTGTTTTCAAATATACCAATTTGTGTTTGGTCTATTAAATTTTTAACATCTTGCTTCTTTTGTGTAATGACTTTAATGATTTCATCATTTGTTTTTTGATCTGATATTAAATCACTAACTCCTACACTAAAAGAACTAGTTACCATATATTCTGTCACAATATTCTGCAAATCATCTACAAATTTGGCAGAGGCAAAGTTTCCAAAATCATTACATACTCTTTGTAATAGTCCTTTAGTTGTTGCACCTAATACACTCTTGTCCATTTGACCTCGAATATATTGTCCATCTCTTATTTCTAAAATGGCATTCGATGTTTTGGCATCATCTTTGTCCTCTTTAAATGCCTTTGTCTTGTATTTCATTGACAATGGTGGCATTATTTGAGATAATATGTCAAAATTACTTACTGTACCATTCTTTTCTATTGCTTGTAATAATTCTTTCTCATTTACATTGTTAAACATCATTAGGATATTCATTGCATCTCTTGGTGTAAAATGGATACCAGCTCTTGTAAACTGATACGACCCAAGCATTGAATCTTGATATATACCT
>Ga0070374_10000009_pt1 | contig 59787 bp, 48 predicted proteins | sample LauGreSuBDMM15SN_2_FD_66374 | JGI IMG/M metagenome (GOLD analysis project Ga0070374, IMG submission 66374) | Freshwater lake microbial communities from Lake Michigan, USA - Su13.BD.MM15.SN (version 4) (version 4) | ecosystem: Environmental > Aquatic > Freshwater > Lake | place: Lake Michigan...
GGTGACTTTAGCGATGGTGTCCACCTCTTCCCTTTCCGAACAGAGTAGTTAAGCCCATCAGCGCAGATGATACTTGGGTAATACCTGGGAAAGTATGTCGTTGCCAGATTTTTATCCGCCTACCGGCGGATTCTTAAAAACCTCCAATTCCGATCAATCGGAATTTGGAGGTTTTTTTTATGTTTCTTTTGCCACTAGGGCTCCAAGGCACGGAGGTTATTATTTTTTAGCCCCTTTATTTGACCCAGAATGGGTCACATGTTTATTGCAAACCAAATAGCTAGAAACCTTAGACCCCTTCCGCGTTGAATATAAACTAAGCTAAGAAAACGGAAAATAGGAATCGATTTTTTAGTTTTCATTTTTTATAAAAAGTCGATGTGGAGTAATTGGCCAACCCAATAGCAAAAGCTAGCTTTATGTTTTGAAATTTGGATCATAAAAATTTGTGGTTTTTGAATTTATCCTAAATTTGTGATTATTAATTTCAAAGCCTATTTTATGTCTAAATATCACAAACGTTTTTTTAGCATTATTCTAATTATAGTTGCTTTTGCAAATTATTCTTGTAATACCCATTATGGATATAGGTCAAAAGTTCGCGTACAAAAGAATGAACAGGTAAAGCCCTCGACAAAGAATGACTACAAAAATAACAGATTAAAAGCTACTGAAGATATTTCTCATTCAGAATTAAGCGCAAGCCTGGATAGTTCGTTTGTTCCGCATTTCCCCCAACTTATTTACCAACCACTAAATGATCTTGAAATCAATTTATTTGATTCTGTTAATTTAAAATCAATAGACAAGCCTAAAGAAATTAAAAGTAAAAAATCTAATGTTGAGAAAGCACCTAAAACGAAGCCAAAAAATTATTATTCAAAATGGGCAATTAAATTAGGTTTATTTTCATTGCTAATATTTCCTCTTGTTTTGCCGGGAGTTGTTGGTCCCCTTACATTTTTTTTAGGTAGAAAAGCATTAAAAGATATTAAGAAAAATGGGGAAGGTGGAAGAGCAATGGCATTAATTGGAATAATTATTGGCATTCTATTTATGGCCTTATTTGTTATTGTTTTTTGTGGATTAATACTTGTTGATCCAACTCGCCTAGGTTGGTTGGGCTTTGTGATATTGCTCTTTTTATTAATATTCATATTAGATCTCGTTATTTACAAAAGCATATTGAAATCACCTAAAAATCCTGCTTCAGATGATTCCCCTGAATTTCTCGATAGTGAACGAAACAAAAATTCACGAATTTTTCTAATTGTTTTATTGTCATTAATGATTTTGGCAGATATTATCATACTATTTATAATGAGGGCTTTTAGGGCTTAATTGTTACTTGCTTTCTAGTTTAAACTGAAGTTAATTAGAAAAGCTAACCTATTTAGTAAAATTGCTTATTTCAATTAAGGCATCCACTAGTGTGTTAAGTTCTTTTTCGGTTGTATATAGGTGGGGTGTTATTCTTACGCCGTGAATATTTGCAGTGTTTATGCCAACTGTCCAAATTTTATATTTGTTCAGTAGAGTTTTTGCTAGTTCTATTGCATCTATACCCTTAACCCCAACATTTCCAATTCCACAACTTCTGGTTTTATTGCTTGGTGTATTGATGATTATGTTTTTGTGGTTGCTAACCTTATCTATCCAATAATTTTGCAAATACCTTAATCGCTTTTCTTTATTAACTATACCAATCCATAAGCTGTAATCTAATGCATGGTTGATGGCAATGTCTGTTGCCACTGGATGTGTGCCAGTATGATTGAGTTTCGCGATATTTGTTTTAGGTACATTATACTCCCCATAAATAGGCCATAAGGCTTCAATATTTTCTTTCTTTACATATAATATTCCAACACCGAGCGGACAACCAAGCCATTTGTGCAAACTGCTTCCATAATAATCACATCCCAATTCGGATAGTTTAAAATTAAGCTGTGAAACTGCGTGTGCACCATCAACCATTACTTGAACACCCTTGCTGTGCGCCATTTCGCAGATCTTTTTTATAGGTAGTATTTGTCCGCTTATGTTAACCATGTGACAAACCATTAACAATCGAGTTTTCTCAGTAATGGCCTGCGCATATAAGTCTACTATTTCTTCATCTGTTTTTGGATCAATAGGTAATGAAATTTTTTTGTTTATAATCCCATACCTATTGGCCTGTTGCTTAAACATATCTAACATACTGCCATAATCTTGCTCTGCCATTACAGCTTCATCGCCTAGCTTCCAATCTATGCCTGATATAACTGTATCAAGTGATTCTGTAGTATTGCGGGTGATGATTAATTCCTCTGATTCGCATCCCAGATAACTTGCCAGGCGTTTTTTTGTGTTAAATTTATCTTCAAATTGAACGGTGCGCAAATAGTAGGAGCCTTCTAAATTTATTTTTTGAATATCCTGTAAATAAGCTTCCAATACTGGCTGGGACATAATACTGTAATAGCCATTTTCAAGATTTATGTAATCTTTCTTTAATAGGTAGTGACTTCTAATTTCATCCCAATTTTCAGTAAAGGGAATGCTGTAATTTGGTTTATTGAACCTTTGTAAAATACTTTTACCTTCAGCTTCAAATGGCAATAATGCCCCAATTGCCAATGACTTTAAAAATTGTCGTTTACTAAATTGCATACAACAAGATAGCTATTTGGTTCAAAAAATCAATAAGCTAATGAAAAAATAATATGTTATTGCGTGCTTATTTGTGCTCTTTTTGCTGAGCTTTATTATAACGGACTTTGATTCTAATTTTAGCCGCTTCTTGCCAAAAGTTAGGAAAAGATTTTATAACTGATTCCGTTTCGCTTAGAACAATATTGGATTGTAGAATGGCTAGCATAGCAAAAGCCATGGTTATTCTGTGGTCTTCTTGTGTTTCAATTACACTGTTTTCGTAAAATGCATGCTGCAAGCCATCGTGCTCTAGTGAATTTGAGCTGGTTTTTACCTTGTAATGCAATTGCTGCAAACCCTTTGCCAAGGCTTCAATGCGGTTGCTTTCTTTGTGAGCTAGGCTGCCTATTCCATTTGCCTTTAAAAGATAGGATGCCCCTGCGGTGGCACAAATTAGGGCTGGTGCTAGGTCGGGATTATCTGAAAAGTTGAATTCGAAATTGGATTTACTAGGCAGCTTTCCTTTGGTAATGTAAACGCCTTCTTCCTTTTCTAAGGTTTTTATGCCCAATTCTTCCATCCATTTTGCCAAAATTACATCGCCTTGAATGGAGTTTAATTTAAGTCCTGGAAATAAGATATCTGCTTTATCTGCAATTACCGCTGCTTCATAAAAAAAGGCTGCGCTGCTCCAATCTGCTTCAATAGCATAGCTTTCTATCAATTCTTCCTTTATGTTATTTTCGGTTTGAACCAATGAATAGTTTTCGTTAATAATACAATTGAAGCCAAACTGATTTAACATGGTTTGGGTCATACCGATATACTCTTTGCTAATAATACTACCTGATAATTGGAGGATTAATGGCTCATTCATAAGTGGCGCAACTAGCATAAGCGCTGAAGCAAACTGACTAGATTCATTTGCAGGAATAGCGATAGTTCCTCCAGATAGTTTGCCACCTTTAATTTGAATTGGTAGGCAATTATTTTCTTCTAAATAGGAAATAGAAGCACCCAGTTTTATTAAAGCTGAAACCAATGGTTCTATGGGCCTTTGTTTCATCCTTTCGCTGCCAGTTAGTGTGACAAAAATGCCAGGAGTGGCTGCAAAATAAGCGGTTAAAAAACGTAGGCAGGTGCCAGCATTTTTTATGTCTATTGTCCCAGTTGGTTCAGACAGCGCTTGCTTTATAATATGGGTATCATCTGCCTCAGATGGGTTTAGGATGGCAATAGATTTTGCTGTTTTTTGTTGAACTACTTGTTGTAAAATGTATGCCCTATTGCTGATACTTTTTGAGGAAGGTAGTTGAATAGTTGCAACCAGATTTGTTTCATCCGATTCTATTAAAACTTTGCTCATGCAGATAAGCTCTTGTAATAATTGATTGCTTTTTCTATTAAATCATCATGACAAGTAACATCAATTTTAACCTTTCCAATTTTTTTAAGAAGTGAAAAGTTGATGATACCTTCTCTGTTTTTCTTGTCATTTTTCATGAATTCAATTAGTTTAGCCGTATTGAGTTTGCCTTTATATTTAGGAAACCGTTGCATAAAATAACCTGTAATTCTATCAAGTTCGCTGCCTGGTAAACCCATAATTGCTTTACTCATAAAAGCTTCGCAAATCATGCCAATGGCAATAGCCTCGCCATGTTTAAGGGGCTCCTCATCATTTAACAGTGAATTTGTTTCAATTGCGTGGCCAATGGTATGTCCAAAATTGAGTGCTTTGCGTATATCTTTTTCTAAAGGATCTTTCTTTACGATTGCTACCTTAATTTTTAAGGATTGAAAGATCAATGGACCTGCATTTTCCCAATCATGTGTAGTGATAGATTCAAGTTTTTGGAACAAGGATTTATCTTCAATTAAGGCATGTTTGCATACCTCAGCCAATCCATTTCTTTTCTCGTCTTGGGCTAAGGTGTTTAAAAAGTTGGGATTGATAAAGATATATTTTGGATTTTGGAATACCCCAATTACATTCTTAAGAGAGTTGAAATCCACACCTAATTTACCACCAATACTTGCATCTACCATAGAAAGTAAGGTTGTTGGGATATTAATGAAATCAATTCCTCTCTTGTAGGTTGCCGCACAAAAACCACCCAAATCACTGATAACTCCACCGCCCAAATTGATTAAAACTGCACGCCTGTCGGCAAATAATTCTTGAAATTTTGCCCAAATGATTTCTGCATATTTTAGTGTTTTGTTGGCCTCTCCTGCTGGAATTACAATAATCTCGTAATTCATGATATAAGGACTTAAAATAGGCCAGCAATGCTTATAAGTGTTAGAATCCATTACCACAAATATTTTTGAATACTCTTTATTTATAAGTATTTCAGAGAGTTTCTCCAAAACATTTGTGCCTAGGAATATGTCAAAATCTTTTTGTATAATTTCTTTCATGAAATGAGCTTAAAGTAATACTTTTGTTTTGCAAAATAAGGCTATAAATTGGCTCAAACAATTTAATGTTAACAAATTATGAATCATTTATCGGTAGATTTCTCAAATACACAGCTGGCATTTCAAACAAAATCAAATAAAGAGCTAAGAAATTCCTATGTACTTTATAAAGCAATTGGGTATAATTGGTTGGTTCAAACTGGCCCAAAAATGGTTGATTTATGCTTTAAAGTTGGCTTACCAATTAAGGGAATTATCAAAAAAACAGTTTTTCACCAGTTTTGTGGAGGAGAAAATATCCATGAATGTGAAAAAAACATTCAATTGATGCACAAATATGGGGTTGGAACTATTTTAGATTATTCTTTGGAAGGTGAGGAGAAAGAGGAAATTTTTGAATATACAGCTCAAGAAATAATTCGAACAATTTTAAAGGCTAAAGGAAATACGAGTATACCATTTAGTGTTTTTAAGGTTACAGGTATTGCGCGTTTTGAATTGCTTAGAAAGGTAAATTACAAGGAAAAACTTAACGAACAAGAATTCAAAGAATTTGAAGAAGTAAAGCGCCGATTTAAGTTGATATGTGAAACTGCCCACCAAAGCAATGTGAGGTTGTTTGTAGATGCAGAAGAAAGTTGGATTCAAGATACCATAGATGGAATGGTTCTAGACATGATGCAACTTTTTAATAGAGAAAGGGCAATTATTTTTAATACCATTCAGTTTTATAGACATGATCGTTTGGCTTTTTTGAAAAAATCTATTGACCATGCTTGTGATACCAATTATTTTTATGGGGTAAAATTAGTGAGAGGAGCTTACATGGAAAAAGAGGCTCAACGCTCGGTGGATATGGGCTATGTAAATCCTATTCAACCCAATAAAGACGCCAGTGATAGGGATTACAATGCAGGTTTAAAATTTTGTGTTGAGCGAATAGAAAAGGTTTCAATATGTTGTGGCACCCACAATGAAGATAGTTGTAAATACTTGATAGAACTGATGAAGGAAAAAGGCTTAGCACCCAATGATCAGAGGGTTTATTTTTCACAATTATTTGGGATGAGTGATAACTTGAGTTACAACTTAAGTCACGCCGGATATTGTGTGGCCAAGTATTTACCTTACGGACCAGTAAAGGCAGTTTTGCCTTACTTGTTTCGCCGGGCTCAAGAGAACACTAGTGTAAAAGGGCAAGCAGGGAGAGAATTTAGTTTGGTTCAAACAGAATTGCATAGAAGGAGCCATGTCCAATAAAGAAAATTCCCATTTTAATTACGGCTTTCATGAATTAAATGAAGCTGCTAAATGGGTTATAGAAATAGCTGGCAAGGATAGACTTTGGTGTTTTAAAGGCGAAATGGGAGCGGGCAAAACAACCTTAATTGCTTCAATTTGCAAGGAACTTAATGTGGTAGGGGATGTAAATAGTCCTACTTTTTCTCTGGTAAATGAATATACTACTAGGGAGGGTGATATTGTTTATCATTTCGATTTTTATAGGATAAAAAGTATACAAGAGGTTTATGATATAGGTTTTGAAACCTACTTTGATAGCGGCAAAATTTGTTTGATTGAATGGCCAGAGAAAATTGACAGTATTTTGGTTAATGAGCCAAGTAGGTATTTTGAGATTCAATTAGCTGTTGAAGCACGCGTTATAACTGCCTTATAGGAGGAATTTCGATTTTTGATATTGTAAAGTTCAGATTAAAAAGTATCTTTGGTTAAACACAAATTACTTTATTATGGCCGAACATTCATCTTTTGGTTTTAGTGACCTAGCAAGACAAGCCAGCCTTCAGCCTAAAGAAGCTTTACTTGAAGTAAATTTCCCTCATAAAACTTTGTACATAGGGGTTCCAAAAGAAACCACACTTCAAGAACATAGAATTTCATTAACACCTTCCTCGGTTCAACAATTGGTGAACAATGGAAATGAGGTTTGGATTGAAACGAATGCTGGTAAGCAAGCAAATTTTACGGATAAGGAATACAGTGAAGCTGGGGCTAAAATATGTTATGACAAAAATGAATTGTATAAGGCAGATGTAATTGTAAAAGTAGAACCACCAACAATGGAGGAATTAGCCTTATTCAATCCTGATAAGTTATTGATTTCGGCATTGCAGCATGGGGCAAAATCTGAACCCTATATTCGGGCAATGATGCAGAAAAAAATAAATGCAATAGCTTTCGAATATTTGAAGGATGTAGACGGCATTTATCCAATTATAAGGAGTTTAAGCGAAATAGCGGGTATAACTGCTATCTCAATTGCTTCTGATTTATTAAGTATTAGTGGAGGTGGAAAAGGTGAAATGTTGGGTGGTGTTTCTGGCATTCCACCAACAGAAATTGTTATTATTGGTGCAGGAACTGTTGGTGAATACGCAGCTAAGGTTGCCATTGGTAAAGGTGCAACTGTAAAGGTTTTTGATCATTCATTGGCTAAGTTAAGAAGGCTGCAGAGCAATTTGGGTCAAGGTATATTTACTTCATTGATACACCCTAAAATATTGCAAAAAGCTTTAATATCGGCCGATGTTGTTATTGGGTGCATCAGGAGCGAAGAGGGCAGGAGTCCGGTTATTGTAAATGAAGAATTGGTTACACTCATGAAGCCAGCCAGTGTTATTTTAGATATCAGCATTGACCAAGGTGGTGTTTTTGAAACCTCAGAGATAACTTCTCATGCAAAGCCAACCTTCGTGAAACATGGTGTAATCCATTATTGTGTTCCTAATATTACCTCCAATGTTTGTAGAACTGCAAGTTATGCTTTGAGTAATATTTTAACACCCTTGCTGTTGAGAATTGCTGAATCAAAAAACTTTGCTGATTTCTTGTATGCGAACCCAGAAGTAAGAAATGGAGTTTATATTTACAAAGGCAATTTAACCCACAAATTTTTGGGTAAACGCTTGAGTATCTATCAAAAGGATATTGATTTGTTGTTGGCTACTCATGCCTGATTTTTTTATTTGATTCGCAAGAATTACTTTTAATATTCTTAATATCAGGTATTAAAGTAATCAACACCCCTGTTGATATGTGGTGTATTAGTTGCCATTTTCAATTTCGTTATTTGAAGAATAAACAACGTTCCACGCAGTGCGAACGGATGTTTCACGGAAAGATGGAAATAACCTATTACGGACATTCTTGTTTTATTTTGGAAATAGCTGGTAAAAAGCTGCTATTTGATCCATTTATAAGAGGCAATGAGTTTGCAAAGGATATTGCCATAGATCAAATTGAGGCTGATTATATTTTGGTTAGTCATGGACATTCCGATCATACGGCAGACTTGGTTTATTTAGCTAATAAAACAGGAGCCTTGGTTATTGCGTCTTGGGAAATAACTACTTGGTTAGAAAAGCAAGAGATTAAAAATGTTCACCCAATGAATGTTGGAGGTAAAAGAAGTTTTCCGTTTGGTAATTTGCAGATGACTTTTGCTGCGCACAGCAGTAGTTTTTCCGATGGTACTTATGCTGGTGTGGCGGCAGGGTTTTTAATAAGCTCTGAAGGCAAAACAGTTTATTACAGCGGAGATACTGGTTTGAGCTTAGAAATGAAGCTTACAGGTGAGTTAAATAAAATTGACTTGGCCTTGATGCCAATAGGTGGCAATTTTACAATGGATGCGGGGGATGCAGCATTGGCAAGTAATTTTATCAATTGTAAGCGCGTTATTGGTTTACATTATGATACATTTGGATATATAGTTATTGATCATGAATCATCAATAGCACTCTTCAAAAACAAAGGGGTAGAATTGGTATTATTAAAATCGGGTGAGAAATTCACCATTTAAACATATGGGTAAAACGATAGCAATTGTGAATCAAAAAGGTGGGGTAGGGAAAACCACCACAGCCATTAATTTGGCGGCTAGTTTAGCTGTTTTAGAATTTAAAACCTTGGTTATTGATGCTGATCCGCAAGCCAATACCACCTCTGGTTTGGGGTTTGACCCTAAAGATATAAGAACAGGATTGTATGAGGTATTGGTAAATGAGGTTCCAGCCAAGGATGCTATTTTGGCAACCGACTTTTCCTACTTAGATATCTTGCCTTCCAATATTGATTTGGTTGGTGCAGAAATTGAATTAATTAATATACCAAACAGAGAGCGTATCATGCACCATGCCTTAGAGAAATTAAAAGGTATGTATGATTTTGTTATCATAGATTGTTCTCCATCTTTGGGTTTAATTACAACCAATTCTTTGGTAGCAAGTGATTCTGTTATTATACCTGTTCAATGTGAGTATTTTGCTCTAGAGGGCTTAGGAAAGTTATTAAATACCGTTAAGATTATTCAAACCAACTTGAATGTAGATTTACAAATTGAAGGTTTATTATTAACCATGTACGACATGCGTTTGCGTCTGAGCAATCAGGTGGTTGAAGAGGTTAAAATGCACTTTCAAGATTTGGTTTTTGATACCATTATTCAAAGAAATACCAGGTTAAGCGAGGCTCCAAGTTTTGGCGTGGCCGTTATAACTCATGATGCAGAAAGCAAGGGAGCAATTAACTATTTGAACCTAGCCAAAGAATTATTGCATAAAAATGGTTTAACCAAAACCAGTATGATGGAATCTAAACACGAGTTGAATTGATTGTAAAGGAGAAAAAGTAGAGATGAGCAATAAACAAAGAAACGCCTTAGGCAGGGGCTTAAGTGCCTTGTTAGAAAATGCAAGCACAGACATTACCGCAACAGAATCTAAGCCACTACACAGTATAAGTGAAATTCCAATTAGCCAGGTTCAAGCAAACCCATTTCAACCTCGTGAAGAATTTGAGGAGGAAGCACTGAATGAGTTGGCTGAATCTATCAGGGTTCACGGCATTATTCAACCAATTACCGTTAGAAAATTAGGATACGATAGCTACCAAATTATTAGTGGGGAGCGTAGAACTAGGGCTTCTAGAATTGCTGGCCTAACAATGATTCCAGCATTTATTCGCCTAGCCGATGATCAAGGAATGTTAGAAATGGCTTTGATTGAGAATATTCAACGTGAGGAACTGAACGCCATGGAAATTGCATTTAGTTACAAAAGATTGGTAGATGAGTGCAATTTGAACCAAGAACAATTGGGAGAAAGAGTTGGTAAAAATAGGTCGACGGTAAATAACTATTTAAGATTGGTAAAATTACCAGATAACATACAAGCTGCTATTAGAGATAATCAGATTTCTATGGGCCATGCCCGCGCTATTATTAATATGGATAATAGTGATGAGCAGCAATTCCTATTTAATAAAATGGTTGAAGATGGCCTGTCGGTGCGCGAGGTAGAGAATTTTGTTAGGGCAGCCCATGAAAGAAAAGACGATGAAACAAAGCCTCAGGTAATAGCCAAAAAGAAAATTGACTTACCTTCCGGATTTGTGGAGTTTCAAAAATCATTGAGTAATAGATTTGAAACCAAAGTTAAAATTAAGGCAGATGAAAGGGGCAGAGGTTCTGTTTCCATTCCATTTAAATCGCAGCAAGATCTTAAACGCATCATCGACTTATTGTGATAAGAAGAATCAGTTTATTTTTGACCTGTTTTTTGTTCTTTTTAACTGCCGCTAAATCACAAGCGATTGAGCAGAATAAGGAGCTTGCTAAAAATGATGCTGAGAAGTTGGTGCATGGAGATGGTTCAGTAAAAAAAGCTGTCCTGTTTTCTATTATTCCAGGAGGGGGGCAGATTTATAACCACAGTTATTGGAAGGTACCTGTAATTTATGTTGGTTTTGGGGTTCTTACTTATTCATTTATCTTTTATGACAAGGCCTACAATGAGGTTAGAGCGGCCTATGTTCAAAAGATTAACAATGAGCCAATCACAAATCCTGAATATGAAAATGTTCCAGAGGAAATGCTTTATTCATTGAGGGAAAGTTATAAAAAATCAAGAGATTTATCCGTAATAGGAATTGCCGCATGGTACACCTTTAATTTAATAGATGCTGCTGTTGAGGCGCATTTGAAAGGATTTGATGTGAGTGATAAACTGTCTTTGAAAATTAAGCCACAATATCAAGTGGGTTACGCAGGTTATTACGGAGGAGTTAGCTTGAAATTGAAATTTTGAAATTAACAATGTCCTGATTTATAAATTGACTTGTTGTTTTAACTCTGAAAACGTATCTTTATCCCAATAAATTAGTAGGATCAAACCGCTTTGCCCTATTTTTAATATAAATTTAGAAAGACCAAAAAATAAAAGTTTTATAAATAAATGAAAATCGCGCTATTAGGATATGGCAAAATGGGAATGGCCATAGAGAAGATTGCCATTGCCAAAGGCCACGAAATTGTCTACAAAGTTACTTTGGAAAACGCCTATGACTTTATGCCTTTGAGTTTAAAAAACGTAGATGTGGCCATTGATTTTAGTATGCCTACCGCAGCAGTTGATAATATTTTGAAGTGTTTTGAAACCAATACACCCATTGTTGTTGGCACTACAGGGTGGTACGATCAATTTGATGAAATTAAAGAAAAATGCTTATCGGAGGGTCAATCAATGGTGCATAGTACTAATTTTAGTATTGGAGTAAACTTGTTCTATAAAATCAATAAGATTTTAGCCGCTATGATGGCTCATTTTGATACCTATGATGTGTCAATTGAAGAAGTTCACCATACTGCAAAAAAAGACTATCCTAGCGGCACTGCCTTGTCGTTATCTAAGCAGATCATGGATGAAATAAAAACAAAAACAAGCATAAAAGAGCGACTTATATTTGGAAAAGATCAGCCTTCGCAAAGTGTAAAGGCTCATGAATTGCTGATTGAATCGTTTAGAGAAGGTGATGTAACTGGACTTCATAAAGTAAAATATGAATCAATGATTGATTCGATAGAGATTACCCATGATGCCAAATCACGATATGGTTTTGCCAAGGGTGCATTATTGGCTGCCGAATGGATTGTTGGCAAAAAAGGAATTTTTACGATGGATGACATTTTAAATTTGGATGAAATCATCAAATAACCTTTTACTTCTTCCTAATCCCGTTTAATTTAAATCTATTTTTCGCGCAAAATGTCTGAACCAATTTTGCGTTAACACAATAAAAAAATATGCCACAGAATACTGCGTTTGACTTTAAATCTACCTTCGAATTTTATTTCAAAAGTCCTAAGAATTTTTCACGTAAGCAATGGATTATTGTTTCCATTTGGTGCATGTTGAATTTCATTATTGGTGGGCTTTACCTGAGTGCTGGAGCCTCGTTTGGCATAGTTGCTTTAAATGTTTTTTACGGGTGTTCTTTGATTTTATTGTATTTCACTCGCATTTTAGCATTGGCAATTTCTCCTATAATCTATGTAATTTTGTTTGTTCTTTCATTGGTAAAAGTGGTTGATAAACCTAACAATGCCATGACCTATGAATGGGGTGATGCCTTATGGTTTGCAACTTTGGCTGCTACGGTAATTAGGTCGTATTTTATTGAAGCCTATACCATTCCTACCTCTTCTATGGAAAAGTCGCTTTTGGTAGGCGATTTCCTTTTTGTAAGTAAATTTCATTTTGGAACCAGGTTGCCTGTTACACCATTGGCTTTTCCTTTTTCACACAATATTTTGCCGTTTACAGATTCTGTTCCTAGTTATTTGAGTTTTATGCAAATGCCTTACAAGCGTTTGCCTGCTATTAGCGCTGTAAAAAATAATGATGTTGTTGTATTTAATTATCCTTATGAAGATGGTAGGCCATTTGATAAGAAAGAAAACTATATCAAACGTTGCCTGGCTATAACAGGTGATAGCATTGCTGTAATAAATGGACAAGTATTTGTGAATGGAATTGCTGCAGAGAATCCAGAAAAAATGCAGTTTAAGTACTTTGTTAAATTCAATGAAAATGGCTTTTGGACAGAAAAGTCGTTTCAAGATATGATGCGTAAATATGATATTTCGGAGGGGGAGAATTTACCTCATGGAAACTTAGATTTTGCCTTTCCGTTATTTTATGCAAACAAACTTAAATTGGAAAGAGAAGAAGGGGTTTTAAAAGTAGATTCTTTGTTTAGTAATAATGGAGAATACCAAGATTATTTGTTTCCACACAATCCTAAACTACCTTGGAGTGTTGATTTTTACGGACCAATTTATGTGCCAAAAGCAGGGGATGTGGTTACCTTAGACAGTCTTCAATATTCACTTTATGAGAGAGTAATTAGGGTTTATGAAAACAACCCTGATTTTACCTTTGCTAATGGACGGTTTATGCTTGGAGGAAAAGAAATTACTAGTTATCAGTTTAAATACAATTATTACTTTATGATGGGTGATAACCGCCATAATAGCGCTGATAGCAGGTTTTGGGGTTTTGTTCCAGAGACCAATATTGTTGGTAAAGCATTATTTGTTTGGATGAGTTGGGATAAGAATGCAACCAATGTACTTCAAAAGGTGAGGTGGAATAGGTTGTTTACCGGGATTCATTAGGAAGCCCTTCAACCCTTCGACAGGCTCAGGGTGACATGGTGGACTCAGGGTGATTTTCCCTTCGACACGTCATGGTGAGCTTGTCGAATCAGGGTGACGTTCTCTTCGACACGTCATGGTGAGCTTGTCGAATCCATGGATGTGTATTTCGTGTGGGTTTCTTGTGGTGGGAGATGCTTAATTTGCCTCAATAAATCTCAGAAAGAAGCATGTTAACTTCATTAACTATTTTAAATTCAAAAGTTTATGGCAAGGCCGAGATTCGCTTAAATGATTGCGATAGTCTACAATTGGTTGGCCCAAACAATATTGGCAAGAGTACATTGATTTATGCGCTCAATTTCCTCTTTATTATTGATGGAAACAAAATGACCTTTAGTGGTCAGCGTCGCGGCGATAAAGATACCTTACACCATTATTTTCCAAATCCCAATCAAAGCTATATTGTTTTTGAGATTTTTAAGAAATCTTATTACTGTATTTTGGTTAAAAGAAACGGTGAATCTGAGTTAGAATATTATAGATTTAACAGTGAATACAAGGAACATTTTTTTGTAGATAACAATAAGAAATTACTTAAATTTGATGAAGTGCAAGAAGCCTTAGCAAAGGATGGTATTGCTTTGGAGGCCTTTAAAGGCAAGCGTGAGGTGTTTAACACAGTATACCAACGTGGCAGGAGAAACAATGGCGTAGTTTGGTTGGATGATAATGTGAAAACGGAAGGATTGAGTAATAATTTTTCTCGTATTTACAGGTATTTGATTAATACAAAACTCATCACCAATAAAAATCTGAAAGAGGCTTTAATTGTTGCCGATAACAGAGAAAATGAAGTGCTTAATTTTTCTCAAAAGAACAAGAAAGATATCATTGATTTAAGGAAAATTAATAATGAAATTAGGAACCTTAAATCGGTAAAAAACGAATTTGAGGATTTCCGTGAAGTAGTGAGTCAGTATGGCGCAAAAGCCAGAATTATCAATCAATTGTATTTTGGGTTCAATGCCAATTACGAAAATACGCTGCCTACTTTACAAAGTCAGTTGGCGGATAGAAACCAAAACATTGCTAGGATCAATACCGAAATCAATGAGAATTTAATTCCACAGAAGGCTGATTTTGACCGTAAAATTGGTAACAAAGAAACTGAAATAAACGGAAGAGCAGTCTTGTTAAATGAGAAGGAAATAGAATTGAAGGTAATCAATTCGTTTGATCCAATTGAGTTGTTGAATGAAGCGCTAAGTAATTTGGATAAGAAGCGAAAAGAGGTTGAATCTCGCATTACAATGATAGAAATTCAAAAACTCAATAGTAGGATGGTTGAGAATAGAATTCACCAATTACGGGAGGGGATTTTGCGGTCTGAAAATCAAGTGAAGAACTATAGTAATCTCTTAATTAATAAAATTTCTGGCAACAAAGAAAACAGGAAATTGCTCAATGCGGTTTTAAGTGAACAAGTGAAAAGTTTGCCTGGAGATCAGGTATTGAAGGCAATTCATGAAGTTTCTGAAAAGCTAAATATATTTGATGGAGAGATTGATTTGAGTAATAACATGGCTTTTTTAGATTTTAAATCTGTAGAGGAAATAAAGGAAGAATTAGCGGGATCAAAATTGGAGTTAAAGAGTCAGGAAGCGCTTTTTGAAGTTGCCAAAGATTTAGAGAAATCGCAACATGATTTGCAGTTAATCAATGCCGAAATGGAAGGCATTAAATTGAAAATCCAACAGATTAAATCGAAGCCAGCCTTGATAAAATTAATTGAGAAATTAAAGGCAGAACTTCATACATTGAATGAGGAAAAACAAAAAATAGAATTAGAGCAGGCTAAGCTTGCAAAAGACATTGCTAGGCGCCAGTTGGAGGTACAGGATTTAATTGTTGATAAGGATAAGCGAGAACGCAGAATACGAGAATTACAAGAATATAAACAAACCCTTGATACTTATGGTTTGGCAGGTGAGGAGTTTGAAACACAAGATGATTTGGATAACTTGTATAAGAAAATTCAAATCAATCAGGCAGATAGGCATGATTTGAAGGCCAATAAAGACAAGCTTTTTGAGAAGTTAAGGGATAAGTTACAATCTACCTTTGCAGATGAATTGGATTTCATTAAGTATGTAGAGGAGGAGATTGCGTTGATAGAGGATAAGGAGCGTTCCATTTCAAGTTTATTAGAAAATATTTCAGCCCAATTTGCCAATCCTGCTTATACTATGCTTAAACGGTATGAGGAATTTAAGGAGTTTGTTTACAATAAATTCAATTCGAAATTATCGCAAGCAAAGATATCAGATATTGAGTCCTTAAATATTGAATTGGAGGACAATAAGCGATTGGTGGACGAGATTAAAAAAATTAGTCAGATTCAGCAGGTACGTGGACAGTTAATGTTTGAATTTGACCACAGTGAAAGCTTAAAAGTATTAGATCATTATTTGGATTCAGGGAAGAAAATTGAGTTTGATGATATGTTTGATATTACCCTTCATTTATCGAGAAAGGGAGTGAGTAAAAGGGTTGATTTAAATGAACAAATTGAATCGGATGGTACTGATAAAATGATACGTTTGATTATAATTATGACTATCATCAATAGGCTGGCTATTTTTGATGATGAGAACCGCATCGCCTTATTTATAGATGAGGTGGCGACAATTGATAAGCAGAACAGGCCGGAGTTGGTGAGGTTTTGCAAGGAGCATAATTTTATCCCAATTTTTGCGGCACCAGATGCTGTAGCAGGTTTTGGCAAGTATTATTTTATCTATCCAAATGCGGGCAAAATCAATATCAACGAAAAAGTTAATGCGATGTATGGTGAACGTAATGCAAGCCCCAATTAATAATTTATAAAATGATTAAGGCTGAACCAAAAACCATTTTAAACTTTTTGGGTACTCATTTTGATACCTTGAAAGATTTGTTTGATGTTCAAACAAGTGATAATATTATTAGGAAAGAACGCTTGCAAGAAATTATGCAAGAGCGAGGCGATGAAATTTCGAATCAATTGGTTGATTATAAAATTATTCGCAAGCTGGGCGATGATTACGAGTTTAGAGATACTTATTATAAATTGTTTGAGTTCATATTAAATGAATTTAGGCCTTTGTTGCCTGAAACCATTCAGAAATATGAACAATCAATTTCAACCTTGTTCAAGAAAATTAGGGAAGGCATTTCAAAAGATAAGCTTATTCTTAGTCAGCGCATCAATGATTTATACAATGAAATTAAAGAGTTCAATGAGGCGGTAGAAAAAAACACCATTCGATTACTGAATGAAACTAGGGAGTTAAAGTCGAATGTAGAAAAGTTAGACTATAAGGAAAAGGTGCAGAAAGCTAGTTTTTGGATCGACTATTACATTACACCTTTGAATAATATTTTGGATATCAATCACGCCGAATCTATTACCAATAAGTTATTTGATATTTCAAATTATGTCAATGTAAGAAGGCTAAATTTTGATGATGAGTTGATTCGTGTTCAGTTTGAAAAGACTTATACTTTTTTGGTTCAAACCAATGATGATTTATTGCGCCAGTCTATGTTATTGACCAATGAATTGTTACCTTTGATTGAACGCATTAGAACCGAATCTGTTATTTTAACAGGATGGATTGAGTTTTTGAAAATGCCCTTTAAAGCGCCATTGCCAAAAGTATTTAAGGTTGAACGAACCTATCCATATAGCAACGATATGTATATGAATGCCAAAGAGTATTTAGAACAATTTGCTGTAGATGAAACCATTTTTGTGGAAGATCCATTGATGACTACTGACAAATGGGTATTCAATAAAGATTTGTATAAAGCTAGGTTAATGGCTCAATTGCCATTAGATAGTTTTTTTGAGTGGTGTGGTTTGACCCTAAGAAGCGATTATGAAAAAATAGAAACTGATAAGTTTTTTGCATTAACTGCCTTGTTATTTGAAGAAGGTATCAATATTGAATTGGATAATGAAAATGACCGTCAATTGATTAATACCAGTAATATGACCTTACGTGTACCAAAATTAAAAATAGCTCGATATGGATTATCCTAGATATCACAAAGAAATAGTAAGCGATTTAATGAACGGAAAGTTTATTTTAGCAAGTGACCAAAAGTTTGTTTCGTTAAAAGACAATGCTCCTTTTTACGAAAAATTTTTTAAAGAAAGTTTTGGCAATGCCTTGGAAGTTAAAAGCGATTATGCTTTTTTGATTAGCTATGATACTGCCGAGCAGTTGAGTAGAGATATTTGTATCTTTTTTGCCATCTTGTGTTATGAGTTGGATAAGGATGGAAAAAACTTTTTGGAGGAGATTCAGTACGCCGAGTTTGATCATGAGAAAGTTGATTCATATTTTGAAAACAGCGCTTACGCAGAATTGATAGCTTCAAATAACCAACTCAAATCCAGTGAATCTCGCAGGGATTTTATGCGAACTTTGGCAAGAAGAAATATTGTGGAAAGAAATGGCGATGCTAGGTTTACTTTTACACAAGCCTATAAAGTATTTGTAGATTTTGCAGGTGATTTTGCAAAAGGTAAATTAAGTGTTTCTAACGAAGAAGAAGAGGCATTATTGCATTAATTAATTTTTGAATCATAAAATAAATGACAGGAAATACCTTTGGTAAAGCCTTTTCAATAACCAGCTTTGGCGAGAGTCACGGTGCTGCTATGGGAGTTGTAATTGATGGCTGTTTGCCCAATTTATTGGTTGATTTTGATTTAATTAAAAATGATTTAGCGCGCAGAAAGCCAGGTCAAAGTGCCATCACTACTGCAAGGAATGAGCCAGAAGAATTTGAAATATTGAGTGGTGTATTTGAGGGCAGAACTTTGGGTACTCCCATATCAATTATCATTAGAAATGCAGATGCAAATTCAAAGGATTACGAATCAATAAAAGAAATTTATCGGCCTTCACATGCAGATTATACTTACCAAGAAAAGTATGGCATCAGGGATTATAGGGGTGGAGGACGGCAATCTGCAAGGGAAACCATTTCGAGGGTTTTGGCTGGTTCTTTTGCCAAAATGATCCTATCAAAACTAGGAGTTACTGTTCAAGCGTATGTTTCGCAGGTGCATGAGTTGGAGCTAAAAACTTCTTACCTTGATTTAGATTTGGATCAAACCGAAAAAAATTTGGTTAGGTGCCCCGACCCAGAAATGGCAAAAAAAATGATTGCATTGATTGAGCAAGCAAAGGCTGAAGGCGATACTTTAGGAGGAGTTATAAGCTGCGTTATAAAAAATGTACCTGTGGGTTGGGGTGAACCCGTTTTTGACAAATTGAATGCAGATTTGGCAAAGGCTATGTTTAGTATTAATGCCGTAAAAGGTTTTGATTTAGGGTCTGGTTTTGGCGGTTTAAATTTAAAGGGCTCTGAACACAATGATGTTTTTAGCAAAGTTGGCGACAAAATTATTACAAAAACAAATAACAGTGGAGGAATTCAAGGAGGGATATCGAATGGGGAAGATATTTATTTTAGGGTAGGTTTTAAGCCAGTTGCCTCTATTTCAATTGCGCAAGAAAGCCTTGATATGAGTCACGAATCGGTCAAATTTACCACAGAAGGTAGGCACGATCCATGTGTACTTCCGCGTGCCGTTCCCATTGTTGAAGCTATGGCAGCCTTGGTTTTGGTTGATCACTACTTGAGGAATAGTTCGATAAAAGTGCAACCTTTTATGTAAGTTTGCTAATTGTAAGATTAACTAAATCTTATAATCAGCAAGCATGAAAAAAAATATCATTGTATTCTTCTTAATTTCCTTAGTTGCCTTTTCTAAAGCTCAAACTATCATACCATGTATTTCGGATGAATTGTATTTGGAGGCATTAAAAAAGAATCCTAGTTTAAAATTGGAGGAGGACAGGAGCAATGCAGCTATTGCACACATGACAAATTTTCCCGATTTGCAAAAAAAGGCTACGATTAGAATTATTCCAGTGGTTTTTCATGTGATTCATAAAAATGGGTTTGAAAATATTTCAATTACTCAATTAAATGATGCATTGCGTGTTTTGAATGAAGATTTTAGGAAAAAGGCTGGAACTAATGGTGGCAGTAGCACAGATCCTTTGGCAACAGACATGCTTGTTGAGTTTAGGTTAGCACAGTATGACCCAAATGGTGCGCCAACAAATGGTGTTAATAGAATATATAATGTTGGTACAGATGATGCGCGCGACGCACAAAAAGCTTTGAGTTATTGGGATGCAAAAAAGTACTTTAACATATGGGTGGTAAATTCAATTCAGAATTCGTCGGGAGATCCTCTGAGTATGGTTTTAGGCTATGCACAGTTTCCAACTCAAATTAATTCAAACACCAAAACTGATGGCGTGATGTGCCGTTCTGACCAAATGGGGTTAATTGAAACCTCTAATGTATCACAAGCAGGAAGAACCTTAACTCATGAAGCAGGACATTGGCTTGGTTTATACCATCCCTTTCAAGGTGGATGTGCTACTGGTAATTGTTTGTTTTCAGGTGATCAAGTATGCGATACACCGCCGGTTTCAACCGCAACTACTGGTTGCCCTAGTAGCAGAAATTCATGTTCAAATGATTCTCCCAATCTTCCAGATTTGGTTAAAAATTACATGGATTATGCCGATGGTAATTGTATGAATATGTATACCAATGGTCAAAAAACAAGGGTTGATAACACCTTAGTTACATTAAGGCCGCTAGTTATTAGCACAGCTAATTTAGCTGCAGCAGGTTTGAATGCAGATGGTTCTTATATACCATTGCCTGCTGCAACCATTAAAGCACCTTATTCATATGGTTTCAATGTTGCTAGTTTAGCAGGTACAGGTTGGACTACTGAAAACTACATGAGTCCTGGCGATAGTGGCTGGCAAGTTAATAATACTATTGGTGCCTTGGGTTCAGGAACAATGGCGGCTATGAATTTAAAAAACTGGAGAACTAATATGCGAAATGCTTTTGTTACTCCTTCAATAGACATTTCTACTCTTGCTAGTCCTACATTAAGTTTTTATCTAGCTTATGCAAAAAGGTCGACTGCCAGCAATGATAAAGTGAGAATTTATATATCCAACAGCTTTGGTAGGTCTGAAACATTAGTGAGAACAATACTAGCAAGTGAAATGGAAACAGGGGCGATACAAACAACTTCGTTTGTTCCAAATGCTTCGGAGTGGAAGAAATTCAATATTGATTTGTCTGCTTACAACAGTTATTCTAATTGCAAAATCAGGTTTGAATTACAATCATTAAGGGGAAATAATATTTACATTGATGAGTTTTCAATTGGCCAGCCAACGGGGGTATCTGAGATGTTGAAAAAAGAAATGGATTTCACATTGTTTCCTAATCCGAGCAATGAAAAGTCGAGTATTTATTTCAATATTGCCGAACCAAGTAATTTGGAAATCAATTTAATGGACTTACAAGGCAAGATTTTAAGGACCTTGGCAGAAGGAGCATTTTTAAGTGGAAAACATGGTATTAATTTTGAAGTAAAAGGCATGCAATCAGGCATATACTTAATTGAAGTGAAAACAGAATCAGGTAGGTTTGTTCACAAGATGTTGGTAGAATAAAATACAGTAAACTGGATAAAAAGCTGCTGCATGGCGGCTTTTTGTTTTTTTTAACAAGAGTATTTTGCATATTGTGCCCGAAAATATTTGAGTTTTTAGGATAGTCTAGAGATTTTAGATAAATTAAGATAGGAGAGAGATGAGTAAGAATTTAGTAATAGTGGAGTCGCCAGCAAAGGCAAAAACCATCGAGAAATTTCTTGGTAGTGATTATACTGTAAAAAGTTGTTTTGGTCATATAAGAGATTTGGCAAAAGGAGATGATGCCATCAATGTTAAAGGTGATTTTTCTCCTCGTTATGAGGTAAGTGAAGATAAGAAGGCCATAGTAGCAGAACTAAAGAAGTTAGCCAAGGAAGCCGATATGGTCTGGTTAGCTTCCGATGAGGACCGCGAGGGAGAGGCCATAAGCTGGCATTTGAGCGAGGTTTTGAACCTTAAAGAATCGAATACTAAAAGAATTGTATTTCATGAAATTACAAAGCCTGCTATTTTAAAGGCAATAGATAACCCAAGAGGCATAAATAAGAACCTAGTGGATGCCCAACAAGCAAGAAGAGTATTAGATAGATTGGTGGGCTTTGAATTGTCTCCGGTACTTTGGAAAAAGGTTAAATCAAATTTAAGTGCAGGAAGGGTTCAATCTGTGGCAGTAAGGTTAATAGTGGATAGGGAAAGAGAAATCAACCAATTTACTTATTCATCTGCATTTAGGGTAATAGCTAGATTTAATGTGGGTGGCAAGCAAATGGAGGCTGAATTGGGCAAGCGATTTGAGACAGAGGCTGAAGCAAAATTGTTTTTGGACAATTGCACTGGCGCTAACTTTACCATAAAAAATTTAGAGGTTAAGCCAACAGAAAAATCGCCAGCACCTCCATTTACAACATCTACTTTGCAACAGGAAGCAAGTAGAAAAATGGGTTATGGGGTTAGTATAACCATGAGTATTGCACAAAAGCTTTATGAAAATGGATTTATTACTTACATGCGTACCGATAGTGTAAATTTATCTGAGTTAGCTATAGAAAGTGCAAAGAATTATATCTCTGCTAACTTTGGTCCGCAATATAGTAGGCCTATGCGCTACACTACAAAGAATGATAGTGCACAAGAGGCTCATGAGGCTATTAGACCTACCTATTTTGAGAATGTGGAAATAGAAGGCACACCTCAAGAAAAGCGGTTGTACGATTTAATTTATAAGAGAGCTATTGCCTCTCAAATGGCCAAAGCACAAATTGAAAAAACAGTTGCTACCATTTCAATTTCTGGGATAACAGAACAATTGGTAGCTACTGGTGAAGTATTGAAATTTGATGGTTTTTTAAAGGTATATTTGGAAAGCACCGACGATGACCAAGAAGATGAAAGCAGCAAAATGTTGCCTCCATTGGCCATTGGAGAAGAATTGGTTTTGAACCAAATACAAGCAACTCAAAAATACACTCGTCCTTCTGCTAGATATACTGAGGCAAGTTTGGTAAAACGTTTGGAGGAATTGGGAATTGGAAGGCCTTCCACTTATGCTCCGACCATATCAACTATTCAAAAAAGAGGGTATGTGGTGAAGGAAGATCGAGATGGAAAAGAAAGAAATTTTGTTCAGTTAACATTGGAAAAGCAAGCCATTAGTAGGGAAGAAAAAACCGAGAAATTTGCCAGTGAAAAATCCAAGTTGTTTCCAAGTGATATAGGGATGATTGTGACTGATTTTTTGAGCAAGCATTTTGAATCTATAATGGATTACGGCTTTACAGCGAGTGTTGAGGAAGAATTTGATAAGATTGCCAGAGGTCAATTGGTTTGGAATAAGATGATAGAAAAATTCTACGGTCCTTTCCATGCAGTTGTAACCAATACAAGTGAAAATGCTGAAAGGCAAAACGCCGAAAGAAATTTAGGCCTAGATCCTGAATCTGGTAAAACAGTTTATGTAAAAGTAGGTAGGTATGGCCCATACGCGCAAATTGGTGAAAACAGTGACGATGAAAAAGAAAAGCCAAGATATGCAAGTTTAAGAACGGGACAGTTGACCGAAACTATTACGCTTAGTGAGGCCATGGATTTGTTTAAATTGCCGAGGGTAGTTGGCAGTTTTGAAGGGAAAGATATCAAAGCAGCGATTGGTAGGTTCGGCCCATATTTAATGCATGATAGTAAATTTATTAGTATCCCTAAAACGGACGATGTATTTGGAATTGACTTAGTGAGGGCTACAGAATTAATAGAAGATAAGCGGGTGTCTGATGCCAATAAACTTTTAAAAGTTTTTGAAGAAGATGCAGAAATTAAAGTTCTTCAAGGACGATGGGGGCCTTATATTGGAAAAGGAAAAGAAAACTACAGGTTACCTAAAGGCCAGAAGGTAGAAGATTTAACGTATGAAGTAGTAGCTGGGATAATTGAAGCAGAAGAAAAAAATAAACCTGCAAGCAAAAAAGTAGCAGCCAAAAAGGCTCCAGTTAAAAAGGTAGCTGCAAAACGCAAAGTAGTGGTAACTCCTGAAGAACCTAAGAAATTAGCTTTCAAAAAAGGAGTTGTTAAAAAGCCAATAGCTAAAAAAAAATAGGTCGTTAATTTGTATTCATGCGCATCAATTTGTTAAATTTGGAAATGCCAATCCAACAAATATATAACCATGAATGAGTCTGAATTAAGGTCCTTGGTAGCACTCTTAGATGACGATGATCCGGAGGTTTTTAGTCATATAGAGGAAAAGTTACTCTCATACGGCACTGGAGTTATACCATTTTTGGAGGAAGAATGGGGCGAGTTGAAAGACCTTATCCACCAGCAAAGATTGGAGAATATCATTCATCAATTGCAATTTAATAAGTTATTTTCTGATTTTGTTGAATGGGGAAAATCAGAAGAGCAGGATTTATTGCACGGCGTTTATTTGGTATGCAAATACAGGTTTCCCGAATACCAAAAACAACAGTTAATTAATATCATTGAGAAGCTGAGGTTGGATGTATGGCTAGAAATGAATTATGAATTGAGTCCGTATGAAAAGGTTAGGATTATCAATTATATATTTTACCAAGTTCATGGTTTTAAGGGTAATTTAGATAATTACCATGATCCAGCAAACTCTTTTATTAACCAAGTTTTAGAAAGTAAAAAGGGTAACCCAATTCTATTGGCAACCATTTACCTTTTGATTGCTCAAAAATTAAACATCCCAATTTACGGTGTTAATTTGCCGCAGCACTTTGTTTTGGCCTATTTGGAAGAGTTTGGTAAAAGTAATGTAGCAATGCGGTTCAATGATATTGAGGAAATGGCAAATAAGAATGGTGAAGTTATTTTTTACATCAATGCTTTTAATGGAGGAGCTATTTTTACCAAATTAAATTTAGAGCAGTTCCTTCAGCAAATTCATATAGAAGCAAGGCAAGATTTTCTGAAGCCTTGCAGTAATTTAGATATCGTAAAAAGAATACTGAGGAATTTAGCATCCTCTTATGAAAAGTTAAGTAAGCCTGCCAAGCAAAAGGAAATCATGAAAATTTTATATTCATTGGGTGAACCACCTTTAACAGATTTTCATGAACTGGGAACCGACCCAGAATAAATTGTTGTAAACCATTAATTAATGCATTTTTGCAGCATGAATTTTAACATCCATTCCAAAAACAATCTTATGACTATTCATGTAAGAATAGTTGTTTTATTTTTCATTTTGTTTTTGGTTCGAACCGAAACCCAAGCACAACATACTTATATCCCAACTGGAGGTTTAACCCAACAAATTTTGGATAGATTAGAGATTAAATCTGGTGAAATAGCAAACGATTATTTTCATAGTGGTAGCAAGAGCTACAGGCGTATGGCTATAGCAAATTACATAGATAGTTTTCCTGTGAATAAGGTTGGTTTATCTAGCCAAGATTACTTTAACATGAACTACCTCATATCTGATAATTTTGAATGGAGCAATAATGAAGAAAGTAAATCTAAGAAGGCATTTTTAAAGCAATTTTATACAAAGAAAGCTGCTTTGTATAGTGTTCAAATTAAAGATTTTAATTTAGTGGTGAACCCTGTATTTACCTATCAAATGAGCACCGATAAGTGGAATGGCACGAATGCTTTATTAAATAACAGAGGTATTGAGATTAGGGGAAATGTGGGTAAAAACATTGGGTTTTATACCCAAGTAAGTGATGAAATTTTAACACCTAATAGTTGGGTTGGAGAGTATTACACCAGAGATGGCACTTTGATGTATGCTAATTTTGTAAAGTCGGATAATGGTAAAACCTTTAATTACTTTTTATCAAATGCTTATGTAACTGGATCGCTCAATAAATACATGGATTTACAATTTGGCCATACTAAAAACTTTATGGGTGATGGTTACCGAACGTTTATAATTGGGGACATGCATCCGGAGTATTTAACATTGAGGTTGAATACGAGGATTTGGAAAATGAATTATACCAATATTTGGACAGAGTTAAGGGATGGAATAGCAGGTGGATATGCTGTTCAACCAAGGCATTACATGGCCACCCATCATTTAAGTTTGAACCTAGGAAAGAACTTCAACATAGGGTTGTTTGAGACCATTTTATTTAAAAGAGATAGTGGGTATACCAATACTGGGTTCGACCCAAATTATTTGAATCCGATTGTTTTTTATAAATCTGTTGAGAATGGCTTAAACAGTACAGATAAAGCAATTATTGGTGTGAATTATAAATACAATTTTTTGAAGCATTTTTCTTGGTATGGGCAATTTGTAATTTCGGAGTTTGTGTTAAAAGAATTACTAGAAAGGAAAGGCTGGTGGGGAAATAAGTATGCCATACAAACTGGATTGAAATATGTGGATGTTGCAGGTGTAAATAATTTAGATTTACAAGGTGAATTTAACTATGCACGACCTTATAATTATACGAGTTTTAATCCAGCTCAAAATTTCAGCAATTTTGGTCAGTTTATGGCACATCCATTGGGCTCAAATTTTTATGAGATGATTGGTATTGTTAGGTTTCAGCCTATAAATAGATTAAATATTAGTGCTAAAATTATTTATGCTTTGTACGGAAATGATACCAATAATAGCAATTGGGGCAAGGATATTCGTTTGGGTTATAATTCTAGGGTAAACGATTATGGTAATTTTATAGGGCAAGGAGTAGAAACTAGGTTACTAATTGGCGATATAATGTTAAGCTACATGCCCAAGCACAACCTTTTTGTAGATTTAAAGTTTGGTTACAGAAGAACCTTGTCTCCTTTGCCTCAGTTTGAATTGAACACCAGCTATATTTCTATTGGTATTAGGCTTAATATGAACACCAGAAATTACGATTTTTAGGTGATCATTAAATAGGAAGAGATGTTGATAAAATTGTAAAATCGTTTTTAAAAGCGTTAATAATGAGATTTTTAGGTTATACTTGATAAGTTAGGCTATGAATACGCTCTGGGAAGCTTATTTTTGCGGCCTTAAAAATATTCATTTTGACCCTAATTAAATCTATTTCAGGTATCAGAGGCACGATTGGAGGAAAGGCAGGAGATGCATTAACCCCAACAGACATTGTAAAATTTACTGCCGCATTCGGATTTTTAATCAAACAAAACCAGCCTACTTGCAAAATTGTGGTTGGCAGAGATGCGCGCATTTCAGGAGAAATGGTGAATTCGTTGGTTTGTGGAACCTTAATGGGCTTGGGCATTGATGTAATTGATTTGGGTTTAAGTACCACCCCAACTGTTGAAATGGCCGTAGTAATGGAAGGTGCTAGTGGCGGTATTATCTTAACTGCCAGTCACAATCCAAAACAATGGAATGCTTTAAAACTATTGAATGGTAAGGGTGAATTCATTTCTGATGAAATTGGTAAGGAAATATTATCACTTGCAGATAGTGATAAAATAGATTTTGCCGATGTAGATAAATTGGGTAAAAGAACTGAAGATGCCACTTACATCAAAAAGCACATTGATACTATTTTGGCTATTGATTTGGTAGATGTTGAAGCTATCAAGGCCAAAAAATTTAAGGTGGTAATTGATGCAGTAAATTCTACTGGAGGTATCGCTGTTCCTCAATTGCTTAAAGCATTAGGCGTGGATGATGTAATTGAATTGTATTGTACGCCAGATGGTAAATTTCCTCACAACCCAGAGCCATTGCCAGAGAATTTAACGGCTATTTCTGGTGAGGTAAAAAGAAATAAAGCAGATTTAGGCATAGTGGTTGATCCGGATGTGGATCGTTTGGCACTTGTAAGTGAAGATGGCAGTATGTTTGGTGAAGAATATACTTTGGTATCAATTGCAGATTATGTATTAAAAAATAGTAGTGACGAGAAATTAGAAAGATTGGGATACCTAAAAAACACAGTTTCTAATTTATCTTCTACAAGGGCACTGCGCGATATAACTGAAAAGAATGGAGGCAGCTATGAGGCAAGTGCAGTTGGAGAAGTGAATGTGGTAAAGATGATGAAAGATAACAAAGCTGTTATAGGTGGTGAAGGCAATGGCGGTATTATTTTTCCAGAATTGCATTATGGTAGAGATGCTATGGTTGGGATAGCTTTGTTCTTATCTCATTTGGCTAAGTATGGCAAAATTTGCTCTATGTTAAGAGCTAGTTACCCAGATTATACAATAGCTAAGAAAAAGATTGAGTTAACGCCAGAAATCAATATAGACTTGTTAATTAAACAAGTAAAAGATAAATATAACAAACAACCAATTAACGAGGTAGACGGATTGAAGATTGAGTTTGACAATGAATGGGTTCATTTGCGCAAGTCGAATACTGAACCAATTATTAGGATTTATGCAGAAAGTAAGAGTGAAAATACTGCAAATAGTTTGGCCGAAAAAATCATTTCAGACATGAAGCAATTTATCAAATCATGAAAATAATTTTCACAAAGAATCAATCTGAGTTTTAAAATATAGCAATAGAATATGGCATTACAATGTGGAATCGTGGGCTTGCCCAATGTAGGAAAATCAACGTTATTTAATTGTTTGAGCAATGCAAAGGCCCAAGCTGCTAATTTTCCATTTTGTACCATTGAACCAAATGTTGGCGTTATTACAGTACCAGATATTCGCTTAAACAAATTGGCTGAATTTGTAAAGCCTAATAGGTTAGTGCCTACCACAATTGAGATTGTAGATATCGCTGGTTTGGTTAAAGGGGCAAGTAAGGGAGAAGGATTAGGCAATCAATTTTTGGGTAATATTCGCGAAACAGATGCTATTATTCATGTGTTAAGGTGTTTTGAAGACGACAACATTATCCATGTTGATGGCAATGTAAACCCGTTGAGAGACAAAGATGTAATTGATACTGAATTACAATTGAAAGATATTGATTCAATAGAAAAGAAATTAGCAAAAACGAGTAGGGCTGCAAAAACTGGTGATAAAACCGCGGTTAAAACGGAAGCTGCACTGATCAAATTTAAAGATCACTTAGAAAATGGCCTGAACGCTAGAACGCTTACATTTACTGAAGACGAACTGGAGCAGGTTGCTGATTTGTGCTTATTAACGCTTAAGCCAGTGCTATATGTATGCAATGTAGATGAAGCAAGTGTAGTAAAGGGAAATGCATACGTTGATAAAGTAAAAGAGGCTGTAAAGAATGAGAAGTCGGAAGTGCTTGTTATTAGTGCTGCCATTGAAGCTGATATTGCCGGACTAGAAAGTTTCGACGACCGCCAGGCTTTTCTAAGCGACCTTGGATTGGAAGAATCTGGAGTTGCAAAGTTGATTCATGGTGCTTACCAATTATTAAATTTGATTACCTATTTTACTGCGGGTGTTCAAGAAGTTAGAGCCTGGACCATCCATAAAGGCTTTAAAGCACCGCAAGCAGCAGGTGTAATTCATACTGATTTTGAAAGGGGATTTATTAAAGCTGAGGTTATCCATTATGAGGATTATTTAAAGCATGGAAGCGAGGCAGCATGCAGAGAAGCTGGAAAATTAAGCATGGAAGGTAAGGAGTATTTAGTTTTAGATGGCGATGTGATGCATTTTAAATTTAACGTTTAATCCATGATCAATCTTGGAGATAAAGTTAGATTTTTAAATGAAAATTTAGAAGGGATTGTTACCTCCATCAAAAGTAAAAATCAAATAGGGGTTACAGTTGATAGCGATTTTGAAATTCCTGTACTCGTTTCTGAGGTAGTAAAAGTTAAGTTTGATGAGAAATCAGGTAACAATGATAATTCATCTGTTTTAAAGCCATTAAGATCTGCCAATAGTTTCCCCTTGGGTATTTTTTTGGCCTATGAAAGAATAGGTGAAACAGAATTAAGCATTCATATTCACAATAATTATAGCGAATTTTTGAACCTATTGGTTTACCAAAAAGACCAAGGGGTATTTCACCTAAAAAATGATTTAAAGTTAGATAGGGATGAAACCAAAATAATTGGTCGGGCAAGAATGGATCATTTTGATAAATGGCCAGCTTACCACTTTGTTTTGATGCCATTTGAGACCACTACTGTAAAGCCTTTTGGCAGCTTGAGTACTAATTTGAGTTTTCAGTCAAAAACCTTTCATAACTATTTTAAGCATTGTTTCTTTTTAGATAAACAAGCTTATGTTTTTAAGTTAGATGAGCCTTTAGAAAAGTTAAATTTGCAGGCGTTAAAGGACAAGGATTTCAATGAGAAAGTTGTTCTAGCACCAATTGATTTAAAGAAACAACCTTCCCAGATAATTGATTTACATTATGATGCTTTAAAGTCCAATGGTTATGGCACTGCGGAGGATATTACTGCATTTCAAATGGATATATTTAATCAAGTATTGGAGGCAGCCTTTGTGCACCACATGAAGGAAATTATTTTTATTCACGGGGTTGGAAATGCCTATTTAAAAAATAAAATTCGAACCTATTTAAGCAAACATCCTGAAGTGGTTCTTAATTTTGAAGATGCAGATATTTTAAAGTATGGTGGGGGCGCAACTTTGGTGAGAATGAAGTAAGCCCTGAGGCAAATATAAAACAGCAAACAACAGAATTTCCAATGAACCATCATTTATTCAAAGGACGTTTGAATTTTTTTTTGGTTATTTTCTATGGACAATATTATTGGCTTGTGCAATGCCAAACATCCTTTAAATAAAATCTGTTCGGCGGTTAAACAATACTGTATAATTATTAGGGGTATCTTGTATGGGTTAATTTAATCTAGTAAATAATTTATTTCCGACGGCTTCCACGTTTGGGGGCAGCTTTTCTGTTATTGGAGTTCCCAAATTTTGGTTTTTGGTGTTTAAAGGGTGTTGATTTTTTTACAGGGCTAGTAGGTCTTTTTTCGCTGGTCTTTTTTACAGCAGTTTTAGGCTTTGATTTCTTCGCTGGTAAAGAAGAAGAATCCTCAATCATGCTATAAATGATTTCCATTTCTTTTTCATCTAAATCTCGCCAATCACCGAGCGGAATTCCCTTTAAGCTAATATTCATTATCCGAACTCTTTCAAGTTTGGTAACATCATATCCAAAATGCTCGCACATTCTTCTAATTTGTCGGTTCAAACCTTGAATAAGTGTAACACGAAACACATTAATGCCTTCTTGTATTATTTTACATTTTTTTGTTGTTGTGCCTAACATTGGAACACCATTTGCCATGCCAGTTAACGCTTGTTCTGATAGCGGTTTGTTAACTGTAACCAAGTATTCCTTCTCATGTTTGTTACCAGCTCTTAAAATTTTGTTCACCAAATCGCCATTATTTGTTAGAAAAATGAGGCCTTGCGAATCTTTGTCTAACCTGCCAATAGGAAAGATTCTTTTGCTATGATTTACAAATTGTATGATATTGTTTTGAACGCCATCTTCGGTGGTTGAGGTAACTCCAACTGGTTTATTGAGAGCAATAAATATGGTTTCTTCTCCTCCTCTTGGTTCAAGATGGTGTCCATTAACCCTCACTTTATCACCAGCCTTAACTTGATCGCCAATGGCGGCTCTTTTGCCATTGATAAAAACATGCCCTTGTTCAATAAATCTATCTGCTTCTCGCCTAGAACATAAGCCACTTTCACTGATAAATTTATTGAGTCGAATCTTTTCCATTGCTACCAAATTTAGCGCAAGATACAAAAGAGCCTAACAAAATTTGGAGCTAAGCAGTATTTAAAGATTAAAGTCCAAGGTAAATATGATTTTTATCTATTTTATACATTATCATCACAATAGGTGTAAATTTGAACTATGAAAAACTGGATAACTATTTTTGTGCTTTTGGCCATTGTTTCCTGCAAGAAAAAGGTTGAGAAAATTAATCCTACAAGAGAAGATATTACAGAATCTATTTATGCTTCTGGCTCTATAAAAAGTTTGAACCAATACCAAGCATTTGTTACTGTAAATGGCATTATCGACGAGGTTTTTATTGAGGAGGGTGATTTGATAAAGAAAGGAGAGGCTATTTTATCTATTTCTAATAAAGCACAAAAGTTGAATGCAGAAAATGCACGGCAAGCCTCTGAATTTGCAGATTATACTGCCAATAAAGGGAAATTACGAGATGCTGAATTAAACAAGGATTTGATGTTGAATAAAATGAAAAGTGATTCGAGTTTATACCAACGACAAATGAATTTATGGAATCAACAAGTAGGCACTAAAGTAGAGTTGGAACAAAGAGAACTTGCATACCAATCTTCAAAAAGTGCTTATTTTTCTTCAGTTGTAAAATATGATGATTTAAAACGACAACTGAATTTTAACTCCTCTCAAAGCAAACGGAATATGAAAATTTCTAATGAAATGGAAGACGATTTTACACTCAGGAGTGAGATAGATGGCAAAGTTTATAGCATATTAAAAAATAAAGGAGAAATTGTTGGGATACAAACACCTATTGCCATTATTGGCGATGCCAATCAATTTGTTTTAGAAATGCAGGTGGATGAATATGACATCATTCATGTGCTACCAGGGTTGAAGGTGCTGGTAAGTTTAGATAGTTATAAAGGGGAGGTATTTGAGGCTGTTGTGAGTAAAATTTACCCAATTATGAATGAGAGAAGTAAATCATTTTTGGTGGAAGCAAAATTTGTTCAATTTCCCAAAGTGGTGTATCCCAATGTTAGTTTTGAAGCCAATATTGTGTTGCAAACAGAAAAAAATGCTTTGCTGATCCCTCGTAATTATATGCTCAACGACTCAACAGTTGTTAAATCTAATGGCGATAAGGTAACTGTGAAAACTGGATTAAAGGATTTTAAAATGATCCAAATATTAGCTGGCGTAACTCAAGAGGATGAGCTTATAAAACCGGGCCAATGAAACTCAAATTAATTGCAAGTATTTCAGTTTCCTTGTTAATGGCTAGGTGGCGACAAACTTTGGTGGCAGCCATAGGCGTTACATTTAGTATTACCATGTTTATAGCGTTGCTAAGTTTTATGGGCGGACTAAATAAGCTATTGGATGGCCTGGTAGTAAATAGAACACCTCATGTACGGATTTATAAAGAAGTGAAACCTACCTTGGTTCAGCCTATAGATAAAAGTGCAAATTTTGCTGAATCATATAATTTTGTACATTCGGTAAAGCCAAAAAACGAACGATTGGATGTATTGAATAGCGCTGCAATCATCAGAGCACTTAAGCAGGATAAAAGGGTAATGGGTGTTGCGCCAAAAGTTATCACCCAAGTATATTATAATGTTGGTTCGGTTGATTTAATGGGTGTAATAAATGGAATAGACGTTGAGGCTGAAGCCAAACTGTTTACCTTTAGTGATTATGTGATTGCAGGAAATTATATTGATTTAAAAAACACACCTAATAGCATTGTATTGGGCAAAGGCGTGGCAGAAAAGATGCTAGTCCAAGTTGGCGATATTATTCAAATTACCAGCTCTAAAGGCCAAATGGTTAAACTCAAAGTAGTAGGCATTTTTCAGTCGGGTTTGCAAGAAATTGATAAGGTAAACAGTTACAGTTCCTTGCACACTGCGCAAAAAATAATGGGTGAATCGAATAGTTTTTTGACCGACATTCAGGTGAAGTTGAATGACATCAATTTGGCTCCAGAAATGGCTAAAGAATTTCAAGCTTTGTATGGGGTTGATGCCATTGATATTCAAACTGCAAATTCTCAATTTGAAACAGGTAGTTTTATTAGAACCTTGATTTCTTATGTGGTTGGGATTACTTTATTAATTGTTGCTGGTTTTGGTATCTATAATATTTTAAACATGATGATTTATGAAAAAATGGATTCGATTGCTATTTTAAAAGCCACTGGATTTTCTGGTTCAGATGTTAACCGTGTTTTCATCAGTATTGCTCTGAGTATTGGACTTTTTGGTGGTATATTGGGTTTGATTTTTGGTTTCGGATTATCTGCTATAATTGGGCAAATTCCATTTAACACCAGTGCGTTACCAACCGTTAAAACCTACCCAATAGAATATAATTTGTATTTCTATTTGGTTGCAATTGTGTTTTCAACGGTTACTACTTATTTCGCAGGATATTTGCCTGCTCGCAAGGCAAGTAAAATAGATCCGGTGGTAATTATTAGGGGGAAGTAAATATGGATAATATCATATTAGAAGCTAAAGGAATCAATAAATATTTTCATGACCCAAATACTATTCAGGTACTAAATAATATCAGTTTTTCTGTTCAAAAGGGTGAATTTGTTTCGGTAACAGGCAAATCTGGTTGTGGCAAATCTACTTTGCTTTATATTTTATCAACTATGGATACAGACTATGAGGGAGAGTTGAAAATACACAATTTGTTGATGCGTGATAAAAGTGAGGCAGAACTGGCTCGGGTAAGAAATGAGGAGATAGGATTTGTGTTTCAGTTTCATTATTTGCTCAATGAATTTAATGTAATAAAAAATGTGATGTTACCGGGATTGAAGCTAGGAAAGTATACTGAGCAAGAGGTGGAGCACAATGCCCTTGAGAAGCTAAAAATACTAGGTATTGAAAGCGAGGCCTTGAAGCTGCCCAATCAGCTATCAGGCGGCCAAAAGCAGCGCGTTGCAATAGCTAGGGCATTAATTAATAACCCGTTGCTCATCATGGGCGATGAGCCAACAGGTAATTTGGATAAGAAGAACAGTGAGTTGGTTTTTGATATCTTTCAAGAATTGGCCGAAAGCTACCAGCAATCTTTATTGATAGTTACCCACGACCAAGAATTTGCAAGTAAAACACAAAGAACCATTGTAATGGAAGATGGAAAGATAATTGCAGATTCAAAAAATTAATCAAAGACCACCGTAACTATTTTTTCTCTTTTTTTGCTTTTTTAGCCTTTTTAAAATAACCTTTTAACAAGAAACTATGTTGCACAGCCTCTAAATCTTGGTCGAGTTTTTTGGAGCTACTCTCTAGGTTTTTAATACTCTCTTTTATTTGTGCGCCAGACTCTTTGTTTTGCAGCAATATGCCAATGGGTGAATTGGGATTGATGCTAGCTTCGTTTAAATTGGCAATAAACAAATTAGCGGTATCAGCCAAAACTTGCATTTTCAGGATGGTATTTTTCAAAGAATTAAATACAATGGTATCTGTGGTTAGTTCGTGGGCAAGGGTTCCTTTTTGGTTCAAACCGGAACTAAATTTTTGCAAAGATTGCATGGTATTTTGAGCCATTGCAGCAGCATTTTGCAGGGAAAGAGAAGTAGCTTGAATTTGATTATATAATGCTTGGTCGTTAATAATTTTTCCAATTGAGCCTTCACCCTTTGCCATTTTATTAGAGATAGTTTTAAAATCAGTTGTAATTGCAAGTAAATTAACGTTGTTGGCCTGTAAAATATTGATCATGTCGTCTGATGAAAAGGTTTTTTCTATTAATAATGTGTCGCCATCTTCTACTTCTGGGTATTCCTTTGTACCCCCAACAATCAGCATTATTTTATTGCCAATTAATCCATCGGTGCTAATTTTTACGGTAGCATTTTTCCTCACATATTGTTCTATTTTAGTTTCTATTTTTAAATGAACCGCAACAGAATTACTTCCATCAAATTTGATTTTGCTGATTGTGCCAATTTTAACTCCTGAAAACCAAATATTGCTGCCTGTTTTAAGACCATTTACATCCTTAAATATGGCTACTAACTCAATTTTTCGTTTAAATGTTTCATGTAAATTGCCTACAAGCAATATTCCAGCTAGCAAAAAAGTTAAGCCTAGCGCAACAAATATACCAACAATGGTGTTTCTATTTTTATTGGAATTATTCATATTTATTGGATAAAATTATAGTTGTAAAAAGGACTAATTAGGTCAGTTTGTTGGTTAAAAACCTCTTCAAAAGTTCCTACTTTAAGAAAAGATCCATCAATAAGCATCGCAATGCGGTTACAAGTATTTTTGGCACAGGTTAAATCGTGGGTAATAATAACAGAGGAAGTTTGATAAACTTTTTGCACATTCATAATCAATGCATTTATTTCGCTACTGGTTACAGGATCGAGGCCAGAGGTAGGTTCATCATACAGCATAATTTCTGGTTTAAGAATCAATGTTCTAGCAATGCCAATTCTTTTGCGCTGTCCACCAGAAAGATCTGCGGGCATTTGCAATTCTTTGCTTTCTAATCCTACTGCTACTAAGGCTTCCTCAACCGCATGTCTGACCTCTGCCTTGCTTAAATTTTTGTGGTTCATGATAAGCGGAAATGCTAGGTTTTGAAATACATTCATGCTATCGTATAGGGCACTATTTTGAAACGAAAATCCAATACGTAAACGCAGTGCATCTAACTCTTTTCCTTGTAAATTTTTAACTTCTTGGTTCAAAACAAAAACCTCGCCTTTATCTGGTTGGAGTAATCCAATCATCATTTTAATCAAAACAGATTTGCCTGATCCAGATTTGCCTAAAATGGCCATATTTTCACCTTTAAAAACAGAGAGGCTAATACCTTTAAGCACTTCTAATTCTCTAAAAGATTTATAAACATTTTTAATATTGATAACTGGTGGAGGTGCTATATTTTTATTTGAAATCATAAGATTTAATATAATCGAATCCAATTGCTTACTTGAACAATGATGATTTCTTCGACAAAAATGAGGAACATGGAAAGGACTACCGCTTCATTGGCAGCTTTGCCCACACCTCGCGTTCCTTGTGTGGCATAATAACCTTTATAGCAACCAACCATGCCAATGGTAAAACCATAAAAAATGGATTTCACAACCGAGGCAAATATGTCGAGAAAGCTGATGTCTGAAAATGCATTTTTATAAAACATGGTTAGGCTACTTGATTCAGAACCATTCACGTTTACATAAGATCCCAAAAGGCCAACAAAAGAACAATACAAAGCAAGAATGGGGATGGTTAAAGAAGTGGCTAAAACTCGGGTAACTACAAGGTATTTAAATGGGTTGATGGCCGAAACTTCCATGGCGTCAATTTGCTCGGTAACTTTCATTGAACCCAATTCTGCACCTATGCTTGAACCAACTTTACCCGCGCAAATAAGGGCAGTTACTAATGCCGCTAAGGCTCGTACAATGGCAATTCCAATGAGGGAAGGTAGCCAAGAAGTAGCTCCAAAATCTTCTAAGGATGGTCGGGATTGTTTGGTGAAAACCATGCCAACAATGAACCCTGTTAGGGTAATTAAAGACAAGGATTTGATACCAATTTCATAGGATTGGTTTATCACCTCTTGAAAATGAAAAGGAGGGCGAATTACCTCCGTAAAAAAACGTTTGACAAATTTAAAGGCGTGATAAACACCATCAAAATAGCTATCGATTTTCTTGTTAATTACATAAGGTTTGTTTTGTTTAACAAGCATGTTTTATAGGGAGAAAGAGCTGTTTTTACCATACAGTAAAAGATTTCTTTCTCCTTACAAAGAACCTATTATTACCCACCTAATTAATTACATAATTAGTTGAAATTGTTTTATCTTTTTTGTCCTTCGACAGGCTCAGGGTGACGGACTATTCGATAGGCTCAGGATGACCATTCGACAAGCTCAGGATGACCATTCGACAAGCTCAGGATGACCCTTCGACAAGCTCAGGATAAACTCAAGGCTAACTATTAATTGAAGCCACCTTTTCCGTTATACAATTTGAGTGGCTTATCAAGGGTAAGTTTAATAACCGTTATGTATTCGTTTTGTGCTTCATTGGGTATTTCTAAGTGCACTAAACCTGGTACTGGACTCCATGATATTTTTCCAACTATATTTGGAGTAATGGTTGTGCCTTTACCCAAAACTTGTGCACTAATTATTTTATTGTTTAAGCCCTTAATCACCACATTTTTGGCACCCGTAGTGTTTACAAATAAGTATAGTATTGTAGAATCTTTGGAAAGGGTGGATGAGCCATAAAAATGTCCGGGGGGCATTCCTCCAATGCTGCCAAATATTGCTTCATCGTGCTGTTTGGTCCATTTGCCAAGTTCTTTGAGTAAATATACTTGTTCATCAGGAATGGTTCCATCGGCTTTTGGACCTATATCCAATAATAAATTACCACCCATTCCAATGCAATCGCTAAATATGCTTATGATTTGATAAGGTGTTTTATAATGCTTATCAGACGGCCTATATCCCCAGTTATCATTGCTGGTTAAACACAATTCCCAATCTCTATTGCTGGGTTTTGTAACCGGGAAATTTTGTTCAGGCGTATCATAATCACCTAAGCCTTGCAATCTCCCATTGATAATTGCTTTGGGGTTATTAGCTAATAGTTTTTGCCTCACCAATAAAGATTGCCATTCGTCGGCACTGTGCTCCCAATCGCCATCAAACCAATATAGGTCTGGGTTGTAGGTTTTGGTAATTTCATCTAATTGTCCTTGGTAAAAATGTCTGAACCTATTCCAGCGCAAGGTATCATTTTTAATTGCATAGCGATTTGAATCGCCTCTAAAGCCAGGGTAATCTGGATGTGACCAATCAATGAGAGAATAATATATTCCTACTTTTATATTGTTTTTTCGCAGAGCATTCACAAAAGGACTCAACACATCGCGTTTAACTGGAGCCTTTTTAGGAATGCTAAGGTCATTCATGTTGGTATTCCAAAGTGCAATGCCATCGTGGTGTTTTGAGGTGATTACAGCGTACTTTGCTCCCGATTCACTTATCAAATCTGCCCATTGTTGAGGCTTGTAGTTTTCTGCTTTGAATCCTTCAATTTGCTTCATGTAATCTGGGTATGTAACTTCTCTATTAAAAAATGCCCATGATTCGCTTGTACCGTTTACTGCATAAATTCCCCAATGTATAAAAATGCCCAATTTGGCATCGGAGAACCATTGCATTTTGCTGCTATCACTTTGGGCATTCAATTGTATTGAACCAAATAGGAATAGCAATAAGGATATTTTTCTCATGTAGTGAATGTATTTAAAATTTTATCGAACTAATTCTTTGTAAACAATTTTGGGAATTTCATTTAAACATTAAATATTACAAAACTTATTTTTCTTTTTGGTGTAAAAAGTTTTTATTTACTTCTATGAAAACAAAGTTATTGTTGGCATTTACAAGTATGCTTTTTTTATTTCAAAAAGTATTCTCACAAACCCAAGTTAGTGGTGGAATATTCTCTAACACCTCGTGGACTTTGGCAAATAGTCCGTATTTAATGACAGGTAATGTAGTGGTCTTTCCAGGTGTAACATTAACCATTGAGCCAGGAGTTGAGGTTAGGGTTAAAGAGAATCCAATAATAGACAAAGAATATTACCTTGAAACAAGGGGAACCATTAATATGGTTGGTACACCAACTGCTAAAATAACCTTTAGAGCTCAATTTGCTACAAATTCAGTTGGAACTTGGAAAGGTATCATAGTGAAAAATTCTCAAGGTGGGGAGATCAATTATGATTATGTGAGTATTTCAAATTCGTATAAGTCGGTTAGTTATGATAGTAATATTCCTAATGTAATTAAATTACATGAATCAACATTCAAATACAATGCTTATGCGGTGTTGGTTGGAAGAGATTTATTTGCAGAAAATTGTATTTTTTTTGCCAACAGAAGCGCTGTTTATGGTTGGTCAAATTTTGAATTTGAGAATTGTATTTTTGATAGCAATATGGCTTCGCTTGGTATTTACGCAAGTAGCTTTAAAATGAATAATTGTACAGTCAAAAACAACGATTTAGGAATAAGATTTAACTCTGGCGCGGTTAATGGTGTTTCCATTAAAAACACCCTGTTTGAAAATAATATAATTGCTTTGGACAACGCCAATAATGGTTTGTTAGATTCTTGCTTATTTATCGGAAATGATGAAGGTTTAATCAATACTTCTGACATGGTTGTTAGAAATTCTAATTTTAGCAATAACAAAAAAGCACTACTTGTAGGTTTTTCAACATCTGTGATGCGATGTAATATTTTAGATAATGAAACAGGAATAGCTTTGGGTGCAATAAGTGTAGGGCAGCCGAAACCTATTGTAGAAAATAATAAAATATGTTATAATACTCTATACAATATAGACAACCAAACAGATTTAAACATGTTTATTCCTACCAATTGTTTTTGTACCTCGGATACCAAATTAATTGAGGATAAGATTTTTGATGGGTATGATGATATTACCAAAGGTTTGGTTAGTTATGCCATTTTTGATACCACATGCACTATTGTAACGGTACTTGTAAATAAAACACAAGCCAATGGTCTTAATGAGATTGTTGAAACATCCAGTGTTTTTCCAAATCCATTTAATGAAAACTTAAACATTAACAATGTTGGTTCGTACCAACAATTTAAAATTTTTACTATTCAAGGTCATTTGATCCAAGAGGGCAAATTAGTTAGGGGTGAGAATAACTTGGATATGTCGCATATTCTGGCAGGTAGTTATGTTTTAGGACTATATGATTTAGGTCAAAATTCCAGGTTTATTAAAATTGTGCATCAATAGGATATTAAAATCATGTAATTGTTTATTTTGCATGCTTTAGTTAGAAATGTAAATGAACAAAAAGGTTTTAGTAAGCGGTTGCTTTGATATGCTGCACAGTGGGCACATTGCTTTTATTAAAAGTGCCGCATCATATGGTGATGTATGTGTTTGTATTGGTTCAGACCAAACTGTTTATGAGTTAAAGAAACGTTACCCTGTAAATACTGAAAATGAGCGCAAGTTCATGCTTGAAGCCTTGCGAGATGTGCATGAAGTTTGTGTAAGTTCTGGTAGTGGCTACCTTGATTTTTTGCCAGAATTGGATTGGATCAAACCGGATATTTTTGTGGTAAACAAAGATGGGTTTAGTAAAGAAAAAGAGCAGATTTGTATAGCCAATGGCATTGAATTAATAGTTTTAGAAAGGGAGCCTCATGCTGGTTTGCCCACTCGTTCAACTACAGAATTACGTAAAATAAATAATATTCCTTTTAGAATAGATATAGCTGGAGGTTGGTTAGATCAACCCTTTGTTTCGATGCATGCCAAGGGTTCCGTTATAACCATTAGTATAGAGCCTGAACACGATTTTAATGAACGCAGTGGCATGGCTAGCAGCACAAGAAAAATAGCAACCGATTTATGGAAAAATCAATTGCCTGAGGGTAAGGAAGAACAGCTTGCTAAACTATTATTTGCTTATGAAAATCCACCAGGGAAATCGGAAGTGGCTGGCTCGCAAGATGCCATTGGTATTGTGTTTTCGGGTTTAAATAAAAGCAATTATGAAGGGACATATTGGCCCAAAACCATTGATTCGGTTCACGATGAGGGAGTCATTCATTTTATTGAAAAGCATTTGTATTTAGTGAGCTTAGGTCCGCGCAAGAATGGTTATGATGTTTTGGCTCGAACCAATATTGACAAGCAAGGAGCGCAAGCATTAGCTAAAGCAACGGAGGAATGCTGGGAGGCAATTTTACACAAAGATTTGCCTGCCTTTGGCATGGCGTTTACACGTTCATTTGAGGCGCAAGTTAAGATGTTTCCTGAGATGGCTGATGAGGCAATTTATGAAATGATTGCAAAATATAAAGACCTTGCATTGGGCTGGAAGGTAAGTGGAGCAGGGGGTGGCGGCTATTTGATATTGGTATCAGAAGAGATAATTCCTAGAGCCATTCAAGTTAAAATAAGGAGGAAAATAACTCAATGAAAGCAATAACTTATAACATTTCTTTTTACGCAGTAGTTAGTTTGTTTTTTTTGTGGGCTCTGGCACATAACCTAAATCCAATTCTTATCCCTCATTTAAAACATGCATGTAGGCTGAGCGATATGCAATCTGCTTTGGTAGATTCATCTTTTTATATTGCCTATTTTTTAATGGCTTTACCAGCAGGATTTTTGATACAAAAATGGGGTTATCAAAAGACAATAGTATTTGGTTTGTTCTTATTTGCAATTGGCGCATTCTTGTTTTACCCAGCAGCAGCAACACTTTCCTATGGTTTTTTCTTAGTGGCATTATTCATTGTGGCATCTGGATTAACCTTTTTAGAAACTGCAGCCAATCCTTATGTGAGTATTTTGGGTGATCCAAAAACAGCATCGCAACGACTCAATTTTGCGCAATCGTTTAACGGGTTGGGAGCTACACTTGCCGCATTTTTGGGAGGTAAATTTATTTTAAATGATAGACCTAATGACTCAAATTCTCTTGTAGGATTAGATGAATCTCTCCTTATAGCGCAATTGAAATTCGAAGCCGCATCAGTTCAAATTCCCTATTTGTTTATAGGAGGTTTGGTACTATTTATGATGATTTTTTTTATGCGCTTGCCTTTACCCGACATTAGAAATAACTATAGTTTTCAAGGATTTTCCCTAAAGAGATTATTGGCTTATCCTCAGCTAAAGGCTGCACTCATTGCGCAGTTTTTTTATGTTGGTGCGCAGGTTTGCTTGGGAAGTTTTTTTATAAGGTATACTGTTCAATATACCAGTTTGAACCAAACTGAAGCCGCAGTATATTTATCTGGAGCATTATTTTTATTTATGGCAGGTAGGTTTATTGGCAGTTGGTTGATGCAATTTATAGCAGCACCTAAATTGTTGTTCATTTATAGTTTATGCAATATTGCTTTGTTGTTTTTGGTTATATGGGGGCAAGGAATAACTTCGGTTTACGCCCTGATGTTGGTTTTCTTTTTCATGTCGATTATGTTCCCTACTATCTTTTCATTGGGTATTCAAAATTTGGGTGATGATGCCCGATTTGCCTCTTCTTTATTAGTTATGACAATAGTAGGCGGTGCTTTTCTGCCTCTTGCAATGGGTGCTATTTCAGACATGAGTGCCATTAGGTTTGCATTTGTTGTACCAGCTTTTTGCTTTGGTATTATTGCTTGGTTTGGCCCTCCGACAAGCTCAGGGTGACGTTCCCTCCGACAAGCTCAGATTAGCAGCTAGCTTCTAGCTCCCGATGCATCTGGAAGCCATTGGCAAAATCCTTTAAAAACATCCGGTCACAGAGCCTGTCGAATTGCTAACCGGGTGGAGGAGGTATTGAAGTCTGGAGGTACTCCAAACTTAAGGTTTGAAGTACCCCGACCTGAAGGCTTGAAGTACCCCGACCTGAAGGTTGGGGTTGGTTTGAGATTTTTTTATAAATTTGAAAGGAATTAATAGCCAGTTGCCAGAAGCTAGTGGCTAGAAGCTTTTCACCTAACCATGCAAAAACATTACCTAGCACTTGATTTAAAAAATGATGCTCAATTGATAGCAGAATATGAAAAGTATCATGAAGCAGTTTGGCCAGAGGTTTTGGAACAAATAATGGCTAGTGGTATTTTATCTTGTGAAATATTTAGGGTGCACAATCGTATGGTTATGGTATTAGAAACCAATGATGATTTTAGCTTTGAACAAAAGACAAAAGATGAAGCTTTGAACTCAAAAGTACAAGAGTGGGAAGAGTTGATGTGGCAATACCAGCAAGCCATTCCTGGCTCGGGAGTGGGAGAGAAGTGGCAGGTGATGAAGAAGGTTTTTGGTCTTTAGTTGTTTGTCTTTGGTGGGATTTAGTTGCTTACTTTGAAAGTCCAAACGTAATTGTTAGGTGGGTTTTTTCTTAGATTTTCTGGGATGGTGATTTTGAAGCCATTGTTTACTTTACTCCATTTTAGGTTTTGGTTCGAACCTAATAAAACAACCTTAGCACCTTTAGTTGGTGTATGGCTTTCGATGGTAATTTCTGCAGGTATTGTAGTTTCCCCTTCCTTGCATAAATATAGGAAATATTTTGTACCATTGGTTTGTTGGGTCATGCAGATATTGCCCTCTTTATAGGGTGCCAAAGGTTTGCTATTGTATATGGCTTCGCTATTTATTTTCATCCAAACGCCATATTCTTGGAGCAAATTGTATGCACCTGCTTGCCATTCTCCTTCTGGTGTTGGGGCAATGTTTAACAATAGGTTTCCACCTTTAGCAACAATATCAACAAGTAGTTGAATGCCTTCTCTACCACTCATGTATTTTGCATCGCGGGTGTGCGACCAGCCGCCGCCAGAGATGATGCAGCTTTCCCAAGGATAGGGTAATTCTTTGGCAGGTACTCTATTTTCTGGTGTTAGGTAGTTTTGGTTTTTACCATAAACCGCTCTATCCACTACAATTAATCCAGGTTGTTTAATTCTTACTTTTTCTACCAACTCATCCATGCGAATATCTTGGTTTACCATGCGGTGTTTTAGATATCCATTGGTATTATTTTTAAGTTGTTCTTCGTACCAATTATTTATGGTTTTGGCACTTGATTTTTCTACCCAACCACCATCTAACCAGAGGATATCCATCTTACCATAATCTGTCATTAATTCTAAGATTTGGTTGTGTGTATAATTGATATACTTTTCCCATTGTTCTTTGTTTTCCTCTGGTTCATAATTTACGTTCCTATCTCTCGGAGGGTACTTTGGATCCCAATAATAAGGCGAGTGCCAATCGGGTTTGGAAAAATAGGCTCCTGTCCACATGCCTTCTTTTCTAAAGGCATTGAAAACTTCTTTGGCAATATTACTGCGTGGATTTTTTGAAAATGCGCAAGCCGAATCGGTCACTTTATAATTGGTGTATTTGCTATCGAACGTGCAAAAACCATCGTGGTGTTTGGTGGTAAAAACCACATATTTCATGCCAGCATTTTTAGCAGTCTTTGCCCATAAATCTGGATTAAATTTGGTTGGGTTAAACGTTTTTTTTAATCCTTCATATTCCTTTACATAAGTATTGTAATCATTGGGGTTACTACCCATTTTGCGTTCACACCAGCCATATTCTTCAGGACAAATAGACCATGACTCCACAATACCCCATTGGCTGTACGTTCCCCAATGCATCAGCAAACCAAACTTGATGTTTTGCCACTCTTTTAAATGAGCTAACGCCGCAGGGTCTGTTTCTGGCACATAACGCTCATCTTCTTGAGCAAGCAATTTACCAAAGCCAACAAGTAAAAAAAATAAACAAAAAATTGTTTTTAACAGAGCGCCCTTCGACAAGCAGCTCTTCGACAAGCTCAGGGTGACGTTGGTCTGCAGGCTCTGGGTAATGCACTGCGTCAGGGTGCCCTTCGACAAGCTCAGGATGACGTTGTCGAACCACGGTATTAATCTATCATTGCTACCCATGCCTTAATTACTTTTTGCAAACTGTTTGCTTTTTCTTCAATATCTTCCATTGTTTTGAGGTTGAGTAGTCTTCTGCCATCGGAAAAATTGCCATCTAAAAATCCAGAGCCATCGTCTACTTTTTCGCCAGTAGGGAAAACCAGCATTGGGTATCCTTTATTCAAATGAATCACAATTAAATCTCTTTTATATTCCTTTGGATCAAAGGGTTTCATAACTCCAGTATAATAAAAGCAAGGTGAATTCCATTTAATTTGAACAGCTAATTCTGGGTCGCTATCAAATACTATTTTTTTTATGTAGTCAACCTTTTCAGCAAGGATTGGATCAAGCAAACGCATGTATTCTGCATAGGTTTGCTTGGGTTGAGTTTCTGGTTTTTTCTTGGCCATTTGTCTATTTTATTGTTGAAATATTAATTTTAAAGGTTAATTATTAAGCATTTACAGAGCAACTTGGTTCTATTAAAACAGGGAAGTTAACCGAGTTAGCTATAAAGCAAATTTTGTGAGCTTCATGATGTAAGACAATGGCTTTTTGAACCATATATTGTTCGCTAACTGTAAACACTGGCTTTAGTAAGACCTCTTTGAATTTGCCACCACCTTTTGGGTCTTCAATGAGTGAACCAACTGCAGTGTCTATATAATCCAAAATAACAATTCCCTCAAGCGCACAAAGATAAAGGTACGACATCATGTGGCAGGATGAAATGGAGGCAGTTAATAAATCTTCTGGGTTATAGATTGTTTTATCGCCATAAAGTGCGTTATCTGTGGTTAAAATAAGCTCCGGTTTTTGGTCGGCTAAAATAAGATGGGTTCTTTTATATGCCGAAACGCCACTTGTTCCTGTGCCTTTGTTACCGGTCCATTTGGTGTTTATTTTGTATTGGTGTTCTCTCATAATATATTAATTAGACACCATAAAATAGTGTAATAATGCAATCAAATATATCGATTACCTTTTAATAATTATTATCGTTTTTGGTTCAAACAGAAAGAAAAAAAAAGCCAATGATGAAATTAAATCACCACTGGCTTTTTAGTTTAAACCTATTAAAGTTTTGAGAGCTTATTCTGTTCTGAAAGCCCTAGCTGCTTCTTTTTCTAAATCAAGGTATTGTTCTTTACCAGTGCTAACTTTAACAAAAGAAATAGTTCCACCTTTAAATTCACCAGGTGATTTGTATTGCTTGCTAACAGGGTCGCCACTATCAAAGCCAACACATAAGCCATCACCTACTAAAGTAAACTTACCAACTTGAGCGCGCATCTGCATTTTGCTCATTTCTTTGTCGTTAATATATAACTTAGCAGTACCAATTGACTCATTGTGTTCACCAGCTTTTTCTTTGGTAAACTCAACTCCAAATGTGTATTTGCCAGGTTTTAAAGGCGCAGCCGAAATCATTTGTTGATCAGTAATTCCAAGGAAATTATAGATATAATACAATTTGTGGTCTTTAATAAATAATGAATGTCCGCCAAATCTTGATCCATGTGCAAAAATTACACCCGAAGCATTGGCATCGGTAATGGTAACATTTGAAATGATTTTATAAGATTTGCCCCTAATATTAGCAGCAACAGCCTCAGGAACTGCGCTGGCATGAGGGTAATAGGTATGCATATCGGTTGGAGTTTCCTCAGAAGGGCGTTCAAGAGTTACAAGCTGCATTGGGGTACGATCATCTAAAGGTAAAGCATTGTTTTTCTTTGCTTCTTCCAAATATAATTTTTTCAATGCCTCTAGTTTTTCAGGATTTTCTTTTGCCAAATCCACAGCTTCTGAACGATCCACATCCACATGGTATAACTCCCATTTATCTTGATCGAAATGGCCTTTATCTGTTAATGGAGCATGCACTGCAACAGCCTTCCAGCCATCTTGCCATATTGCTCTGGTTCCAAGCATGGTGTAATATTGTACGTGTTTTTGAGTTGGGTCATTTGGTTTGGCATCAAAAGAGTACTTCATAGATACACCCGATAATGGATATTGCTCCACACCTCTATAAACTTTAGGCATTTCTAAACCTACAATTTCTAAAATGGTAGGCACAATATCCACCGCATGATGGTATTGGTTGCGAACTTCACCTTTTGACTTGATACCTTTAGGCCATGAAATGATTAAAGGATCTGAAGTTCCACCAGAATAATTTGAGTAGCGTTTAAACATTTTAAAAGGTGTTGAAAAAGCAGCAGCCCAACCTGTAGGGTAATGCTCATAAGTATTTGGTCCGCCTAATTCATCAATTAACTTCATGTTTTCAGATAATTCATCAGGGTATCCATTGAAAAACTTGTTCTCATTCACAGAGCCACTAGGACTACCCTCACCAGAAGCGCCATTGTCGGCAGCATACATGATGATGGTGTTTTCGAATTGACCAGTAGCTTTTAAATGATCAATGATTCTTCCAATTTGAACATCTGTGTATTCAGAAAAGGCAGCATAAACTTCGCATAAGCGCGAGAATAATTTTTTCTCGTCGGCATTTAAAGATTCCCACGGGCGCACGGCATCACCAGGATTTGCTTGATCGGCAGGCATTGGGTTCCATTCTGTTAATTTAGTTCCTTGAGGCAAAATGCCTCTGGCAATCATGCGAGGCAAAACCCATTTGCGATAGGCATCATAACCATCGTCAAATTTGCCTTTGTATTTGGCTATATAATCTTCAGGTGCTTGGTGAGGTGCATGGTTTGCACCTGGGCAATACCACATAAACCAGGGCTTAGAAGGATTTGCCGATTTTTGATCGCTGATCATTTTTATGGCTTGATCTGCTAGGTCCTTTGATAAATGATAACCTTGCTCAGGACCATAAGGCGCTTCAATAGGATGGTTGTCTTCGGTTAAATCTGGATACCATTGGTTGGTTTCGCCACCAATAAACCCGTAAAAGCGGTCGTAACCTTGTTGCAATGGCCACTGACTTTTATTGGCACCTGCAGATAAATCGGTCTCAGGTACGTTATGGTTTTTTCCAAGCCAAAAGGTACTCCAACCATTGTCGTTTAATATTTGAGCCATTGTTGCAGCTTGTGGTGGCAAAATGCAACTATAGCCTGGAAATCCATTTGAACCTTCAGTAATTACACCCATGCCATTTAGGTTATGGTTTCTACCAGTGTTGATACACGAGCGAGTAGGCGAACACAAAGCAACTGTATGCCATTGAGTATAGGTTAAACCTTCAGCGGCCAACTTATCTAATGTTGGCATATTAATTTTACCACCATAAGGCGACCAAGCACCTAAGCCTGTATCATCGTATAAAATAAATAAAATGTTTGGTGAACCTTCTGGTGCTTTTTTTCGCGTAAATGGACCCCAATCGGCCTTAGAATCTCGCACATCTAAGTTAACTTCACCTTTGAATTCAGTTGAATTGGTACTTGCTTTTTCTCCCTTTTTTTGCGAGCATCCTGCGGCAAATAATAATAAGCCTGAAAGTAAAAATGTTCCAGTTTTGACTATTTTTTTCATATCGTAAAAAATGATTCTGATGCAATTTATAAATTCTGATTAATAAAAGAAGGGTTTCACAATAATTTCATATGAAATATTGTTATGTAACTTGAATTAAAAAGTTACAAAATTATTGCCTTATATGGGCTATCTTTAGTAATAGAAATATCCTAAATTTGCCAAATGAAATTTATAAAATATTTTCTTCTTATTTTAATAACCTTATTGGTTTTATTAATTGCCGTGCCATTTATGTTCAAAGGCAAAATTGTTAAATTAATTAAGGAACAAGCAAATGAGCAGCTCAATGCTAAATTAGAATTCAATGAAAGTATAGGCATTAGTCTTATTAAAAACTTTCCTAATTTAAGCATTAGTATTGAAGATTTATCTTTAGCTGGGATTCAAGATTTTGAAAAAGACACCTTGTTTTCAGTAAAAAATATTGCACTAACTCTTGATTTAATGAGTGTAATTAAAGGAGAACAAATACAAATACGCAAAATTATTTTAGATCAGCCACGTATACAAGCCTTGGTTTTGAGTAATGGAAAAGCCAATTGGGACATTGCAAAAGTTGATACTACAGCGGCTGTAACACCAGCAGATACAAGTGCTTCCAAGTTTAATGTGAAGTTAAAGCAATTTGAGATAATCAATGGATACATACTTTACAACGACAAAGATGGTGATATCTACGGCGAATTGCGAGGCATGAATTACACCTTAGAAGGTGATTTTACAGATGTGTTGTTTACCATGAAAAACAAATTGAGCATTGAATCGCTCACATTTGGTATGGAAGGACTCAATTATTTAAACCATGTGAATGCTTTTGCCAATGCTGATATTGATGCAGATATGAACAACTTTAAGTTTGTGTTCAAAGAAAATGAAATTGGTTTGAACCAATTGCTTTTTGCTTTTGATGGTTCATTTGCCATGCCCGGAGATGACATGGTGATGGATATTACTTATGCCGCCAAACAAAGTGAATTCAAGAATTTTCTATCCTTAATTCCTGCTATTTATTCCAATGATTTCAAAGATTTACAATCGAAAGGTAAGTTGGCTTTTGATGGCTTTGTAAAAGGCACCTACAATGAAAAACAAATGCCATCATTCGGTTTGAACCTAGGAATTACGAATGGTTGGTTTAAATACTCAGCGCTGCCTGCATCCGTTGAAAATGTTGAGTTGAAATTGACGTTACAAAATCCTGATGGCAATTTGGATCATACCGAAATTAATTTGAGTAAGCTGCATTTTGAATTACAAGGCGATGCCTTTGATGCCAAGTTGTATGCTAAGAATCCAATGAGCGATCCATACCTAGATGCATTTGCCAAAGGCGTTTTGAACCTAGACAATATTGTGAAAATTGTACCTATGCCAGCAGGAACAACTTTACATGGATTTATTAAGACAGATATTACTGCCAAAGGAAATGTGAGTACTTTGGAAAAGGAAAATTATGAGGCTTTTAATGCCTCGGGTAATATCAGCTTCCAAAATATTTATTATGCTTCGCCAGATTTACCAAAGCCTTTCGAGTTAAGTAAGTCGGAAATGAGTTTCTCTCCAAAGATTGTAAGCTTAAAGAGTTTTGATGCAAAAATTGGTAACAGTGATATGCAAATGAGTGGTGAATTGGCAAATTTCTTTCCTTACTATTTTGGCAAAGGGGTGCTAAAAGGAACACTAAATTTTAATAGCAATGTGTTTGATGCCAATGAGTATTTAACTAAAGAACCTGCTGCCACAACAGCTGTGCCAGATACAGCTGCCATGTCGGTTTTTGAGGTGCCAAAAGACATTGATTTTACTTTGAAAAGTAACATTAAAAAGATTCTGTATACCAATATGGAGATTACTAATTTTGTGGGTAATATTCAGGTGGTGAACCAAGAGTTAAAGTTTCAAAATGTGGCTTTAAATACTTTGGGTTCGGCCATGAAAATGACAGGGTATTATGATACCAAAAATCCTAAGAAACCTAGTGTGGATATAGATTTTGCTTTGAGCAATTTAGATTTTCAGAAGGCTTTCCAAACCTTTAATACTGTTAAGAAATTAGCTCCAGCTGCCGAACATATTTTTGGCACATTTAGCACAACCTTTAAAATGCAATCTACCTTAGATGAGCACATGCAACCAGATTACAATACTTTGTTTGCAGAAGGTATGATGAATATTCCTTCTGCCGAAATTAAAGGTATCAAGGTATTGGATCAAATTACTGATTTAATTAAGAAACCAGGATACAAAAAATTGGGTTTATACAATGCCAAAATTGCCTATAAAGTTGAAAACGGCAGGGTAAATACCCAACCTTTTGATGTAAAGGTTGGTCCGCAAATGATGAACCTAAGCGGCTCCACTGGCTTGGATCAAACCATTGACTATACTGGTAAAGTGAACATTCCGCGCAAAGATTTGGGAGCGGCAGATGAGGCTATTACCAATGCTTTGTTGGAATTAAACAAAACAGCTGGCACCAGCATCAAAGCCAATGAAAATTTGCCAATTCAAATAGGCATTAGCGGTACGTTTACTTCACCAAAAATTACTACCAATTTTGCTGAAATGGCAAAAGGGGAGGCAAATTCTATCAAAGATCAAGCCTTAGAAGAAGCTAAGCGCAAACAAAAAGAATTAACAGATAAAGCAAAAGCAGAATTGGATAAAGCTACCGAGGAAGCCAAAGCAAAAATTGCTGCGGAGGCTGATAGGGTTAAAAAGGAAGCTGAGGCCAAAGCAAAGGCAGAGGCAGATAGATTGAAGAAAGAGGCAGATGCTAAAATTAAAGCAGAGGCTGATAAGATGAAAAACAAAGCTGCCGATGAAGCCAAGAAAAAGTTAAAAGGCTTCCTCAATAAATCTGATACAGCTAAATAGGTTTGTGCTTGTTTTCTTTTAATTACTTTAGCCCATAAGCAGCTCCTGCTAATAAAAGTATGCTTGTGCCTCCTTATTATAAAATGTTTTTTCTCCATCAAACCTCAAACCTACTTCAAACTACTATCCAACCATTCAAAAAATACTCTTTGCCAGAGGATGCTATTTTGGGGTTTTGTAACCCAATGGTTTTCGTCGGGGAAGTAAAGAAATTTGCTGGGTATGCCTTGTAATTGGGCTGCTGTAAAGGCTTCCATGCCTTGGTTCAAAGGCACTCTATAATCTTTTTCGTTGTGGATGATGAGGATAGGCGTATCCCAATTTTTTACAAACTTATGAGGACTAGCATCGAAATTATTAGGCGATTTTTTTTGATCCCAATATGGTCCGCCATTGTCGTTGTTGGCAAAGAACATTTCCTCGGTGGTGCCATACCAACTTTCCATGTTAAACATGCCACAATGTGCTATAAATGTTTTAAAACGTTTGTTGTGGTTACCAGCTAACCAATACACACTAAAGCCGCCAAAGCTGGCACCTACTGCTCCTAATTTATCTTTGTTTACATAAGGTTCTTTGGCCACATCGTCAATGGCACTTAAATAATCTTTCATACATTGGCCACCATAATCGTTGGTAATGGCATCGTTCCATTCGCTGCCAAAACCAGGCAATCCTCTGCGGTTTGGAGCTACAACAATATAGCCATTTGCTGCCATCAATTGAAAATTCCAACGGTAGCTAAAGAACTGCGAAACCGGACTCTGTGGGCCTCCTTGGCAATACAATAAGGTTGGATATTTTTTGCCCGTATCAAAATCTGGTGGGTAAATAACCCATACCAACATGTCTTTGTTATCTGTTGTTTTTACCATGCGTTGTTCAACCTTTCCCATGGTGGTTTGATCCAAAATGCTTTTGTTAACTGTAGTGAAAGCAGTTTCCTTTTTGGATCCTAAGTCGACCAAAAACAATTCAGTTGGTAAGCTCATACTCATTTTAGCGGCCAAAAATGTTGGCTTTGCAGCATTTGGTACAGCACAAATGCTTACATAATCATGTGGGCCTTGGGTTAGTGTTACCACTCGGCTCATGCTCCTTAATTTTGGATCAAACATACATATTTGCTTGGTGCCAGCTATTACAGCCGTAAAGGCCAAACGGGCATTATCAAGCCATATAAAATTTTCCAATGTATAATCAAAATTATTGGTCAGTGGATTTATTTTATTCATGATATAAATAGCAGCTTGTACTTGTCCGTTACCCGGAGGAGTGCTAGCTTTTGGCTTATTGTAATCAAACATCACCAAGGTATTTCTATCACTTTCATTGCCTGCTTCCTCCATACTTAACCAAGCAATTTTAGTTCCATCAGGCGAGAATTGCGGGTTCTTATCATACCCTGGATTCGCCTCAGAAACATTCATGGTTACTTTGGTTTTGAGGTCGTACACATAGATGTCGCTATTGGTAGAAACTGCGTCGGCAGTGCCTTGTAGCTTCTTGCAATCATAGGCAAGTTTAGTTCCATCTGGACTCCAATTAAACTCATCATCATCGCCTTGAGGTGGCACTGGACAATCAAATTTTTCATTCAACATCAAGTCCAATGGGTCGCCTTTAAGAGAACCATTTTCATAAGCTTGAATAAACAAATGGCTATAAGCAAAATCATGCCAAGCATCCCAATGACGGTAGTACAAACCGTCAATTATACGTGCGTTGGATTTATCTAAATCAGGATAAATTTCCTTCACTTCTTGATCCAATTTCACATCCATCACCAAGGCAATATTATTCATAGTAGGTGCGTATTTGTATCCGTTTATACCACCTTTAACTTGTGTAATTTGTTTTCGGTTTGAACCCATTAAATCGCACTCATATAATTGTACATCGCCGCTTGATGCGCTCAGGTAAGAGATCTTTTTGCCATCTGGCGTAAAGCGTGCACCAAAGGCATTGGTTTTGGCATCGATGATTTCTTTGGCAATGCCACCAACAATAGATTGCGTATAAATTAAATTGCTGCCTTTATTGGCTTTAACATCATAATTTTTAACAGCATAAATGGCCAGTTTGCCATCGGGCGAAACCATGTGTTCGCTTAAGCGGCCAAACTTCCAAAGAGTGGCAATGTCTAATTTATTTTGGGCCATAGTAAATAGCGGTAGGAGTGTAAGGAATATTATTTTTTTCATATGATTGGTTTTTGCCACCAAGGCTCCAAGGCGCCAAGGTTTTTTTGATTTTACTTTTGGAGAACAAGGTAACAAATTTTTTTGATATCGAGGGACAATGTTTTTTGCCGCCAAGGCTCCAAGTCACCGAGTTTTTTATTTATTAAGAAGTGTTCGACCCCTTCGGGGTCGTATGTTTTTAGGAGAAATGAATTGCTATAAACATGTGACCCCTTCTGGGTCAAGAACAACTGCTCCAACCAAAAATACTAAATAAAAAAAATCTCTGTGCCTTCGCGCCTTGGTGGCTATTTTTTATTTAACCGTCACTAAGGCACCATCCCTTTTCCACCTATGTAAAGCAAGGTCAATTAATTTTGTAATCAAGTCGGAATAATTGATACCTGTTTGTTCCCATAATTTGGGATACATGCTTATTTCTGTAAAGCCAGGTAAAGTGTTAATTTCATTGAGCACATAAGTATTGTCTTCCTTTAAAAAGAAATCTACTCTTGCTAATCCTTCGCAAGCTGTTGCAATAAATGCTTTCACTGCTGTGTCTCTTAATTCATTTGATACCTCTGTAGCAATATCAGCAGGTATTTTCATTTTGGCACCTTCTGCATCCTCATATTTTGCTTCATAAGAATAGAAATCTTTGGTGGGAACTATCTCTCCAATGATAGATGGTTTTGGATCTTCGTTTCCTAAAATAGCACATTCTACCTCTTTGCCAATAATGGCTTCTTCAATCAAAATCTTGTTGTCAAATTTAAAGGCTGTTTCTATAGCTGATTCAAAACTTGCTTTATCTGTTACTTTGCTAACTCCAACCGATGAACCGGCATTTGAGGGCTTCACGAAAAGGGGTAAACCTAGTTTTTCTTTGGCAGCCTCAAAACTTAATTTTGCCTTGTCAGATTTTTTGAGACAAATAAAATCAGCAATCGGTATTTGAGCATCCCTAAGCAATCTCTTGGTTATGTCTTTGTCCATACAAACTGCAGAGCCCAATACATCCGGACCAACAAAAGGTATGTTTAAAAACTTAAATAAACCTTGCAAGGTTCCGTCCTCACCTGTATTGCCATGAATAATGGAAAAGGCTACATCAAATGCTGCAGAAACCTTTCCGCTTTTCTTTTCAATGATAGAAGTTTTACCATCAACAATATCAATCAATACAGCATTTGCATCGTTAAAATAATTATGTTTACTTAAGTTGATATGAATAGATGGGTAAGTAGGATTGTATTTCCAATTGCCATTTCTGTCTATTCCCAGAAGGATCAAATCAAATTTATTGGTATCTATGGCATTATAAATATTACTTGCCGAATTCAATGAGATATCATGTTCTGCTGATTTTCCACCAAAGATGATGGCAATTGTTATTTTCATGCTATTAGGTAATTTAAAATTGAGTAAAGCAATGCTTCTTGTACTTCGAACTTAAATAATCCCAAAGAATAATCCCAAAGAATTATCCCCAAAAAAAACACCTAAATTGGTTTAAAATATTCTTAATTGGAAGTGTTCTTTAACCTGTTCTTTTCTAAAAAATACCATGCCTACAAAAAACAAATCAACACTAATTTGCACCGATTTATCTTGCTTTATTTCTTCCCAAGCTTTGGTCATGCCGGGGCTCCAATAAATATCATCAAAAACCACCACACTGTCATTTTGCAGATAAGGCTTACACATCTCAAAATAGCGTAGCGTAGCCTCATAACTGTGGTTGCCATCTATGTATAAAAAATCTAATTTTCCAACCTTGGTCAGGAGCGAGGGGAGCACCTCATCAAATGTGCCTAAATGCGGTTCTATCTTTTTATCATATCCTAATATAGCAAAACCTTCTTTGGCAATTTGCTGCACTTGTTGGCTAGCTTCAATGGTATGTATGGGGTGGGTTCGGTTCGAACCAAATGCTAAATAATTGGTTGTTATTCCTAATGATGTTCCCAATTCTAAGCAGTTTTGATAGGCATAATGAGCTATCATTCTACTCAAAATTTGCGCAATTCTAGCAGGCTTTAGGTGTTGATGGGCCAATTTAGAAACAGTGGTTTCTCTACTTTTGGCAGAGGCACCAAAGTCTTCATAAAATAGCGTTCTTTTATCAGCCTTAAATTGAATTCTTAATTTTTCAATTTCCGCATATTTTGATTTGTCGTTTTCTCTTGCAATGCAGCATTGGTAGAGGTTATATACAAAAGGCGAGTGCAACACATCAATTCGGGTTGCACTCACATAATGTTTTATAAAATGAAAAAGATAATGAAGATTCATTTCAAAATTTAAGAATTACGATTGACCAATTTTTTTTAATTGGCGTTTGTATAATCAATTTTATTCGACCCAGAAAGGGTCGTATGTTTATAGAATACAAACCATGTTACATACATTCGACCCTGAAGGGGTCGTATATTTATAGGATAATGGAAATAACAATTTATTCTGCGTTTGTTGTTTCCGCTGGTTTATTTCTTAGCGCTTTCAGCGCTTTCAATTTTTCTTCTAAATCGGCAACGTGTTTTTTGGCAATTTCAATTTTATCTTGAATTTGCTCTGCCAAAGGATTTTTACTATTACCAGATTTAAAGAAACCTAAGTTATTGTCCCAAGTTTCCATGTCTTTTTTAATGCCACGGATACGCTCTTGCAATATTTTTTCTTCTCTTTGTAATTTAGAAGCACCATTAGGTGAAGAGGCCAAAAGCTCAAAGTTTTGTTTATCTCTATCGCCACGCATTTCCTTGCTCAATTGCTTGTGTTTGGCGTAAAGCTTATCCAATAAATCGTTGTACTTTTTATTAACAGGCTCTTTTTGTGCTACTGGCACAAATCCAATGGCATTCCAATCTGTTTGAATTTGCTTCAATTCTTGGAAAATATTCTCCGATTTTTCTGCTGTATTCAAGCCTTCTAGTTTTTGAATCAAAGCTTCTTTGGCTGTTAAATTTTCGGTTTGCTCGGTGAGCTGACTAGCATACCTTTCCGATTTTTTTGCAAAGAAGCTATCGCAAGCTGTGCGGAATCTTTTCCAAACTGCATCGTTGATTTTTTCTGGAGCCTGACCAATTTTTTTCCAAGCCTCTTGCATTTTCTTCAATTCATCTGTTTGCTTGTTCCAATCAATTGGATTGGCAGCAATGTGCTCGGCTTTTATGCACAATTCTTCTTTGGCTTTTAGGTTGGCATTGCGTTCAGTATGCATGGCCTTAAAGAAATTGTTTTTGTTGGTAAAAAAAGCATTTCTGGCCTCGCGGAATTCATTCCAGATTTGGTCTCTCACGGCCATTGGCACATGACCGGTTTTTTTCCAAGCTTCCATCAATTCATTTGCTGCTTCGCTCTGTTCCATCCAATCTTTGATGCGTTGGGTTTGGAATAAAGCCAATGCTTGAGCCTTTTCTAAAAGTTCTTTTTTGGCAACTAAGTTTTGCTGACGAACGCCTTCCATCTCCTCGGTTTTGGCTTTAATAATACCATATACCTTATCAACTTCAGCTTTAAATCTGTTCCAAATATCATCGGAAGCTTCTCTGGCAACCGGACCAATAAAGCGCCATTCTTCGGTATATCTTTTTACACCCATCAAGGCCTTCTTAATATTGGTTTCGTTGGTTAGTTCATTTACCTTGCCAATTAACTCAATTTTATGATCCAAGTTTTTGCTTCGATCTAAATCCTTTAATTCATTGTTGATAGAAAGGCGGTCGTAAAAAATCTCATTTAATACGCGGTAGCTTTCCCATAATTTCTCAACATGCTCTTTAGGAACATTCTTTATTTTTTTCCACTCACCTTGAAGTTCTTTTAATTTCTTCAATGAATTAGAAGTTTCTTCCGATTCATTTAATTTTTTAATCTCTTCAAGAATGGCTTCTTTTTTATTTAGGTTATCAAGGCGTTCTGCCTCTTGGCGTTTGCGTGCGTCGTCTTTGCGCTGTTTGAGCTCATTGAATAAAGCATTAAATTCCTCTTTGCTACTATCGCCGCGGAATTCAAAACCATCCTTGTCGCCGCCATCTTCAATAAATTTTGCGAATGCTTGGGCTTTTTCCTCAGAAAAATGAATATCTAAATGAGGCTTAATAACCTTAAAAAGCATGATTGCTTCTTCTAACTCTTTTTCTTTAGAGGCTTTTAAAGCTGCTTCTAATAACTCTGCTTTGGAAAAACTGGCAAAATCTGGCAATTCTTCCACTGCTTCCAATTCGTGCTCTTCAGCAGAAAGTTCTGGCAAATCCATGCTAGTTTCAACAGGTGTAATTGTTAAAGCAGGTTCAACAATTTCTTCTAACACGGCAGATACTGCAGGAGGAGTTTCTACAACTTCGCTTGCTTGAGGCATTTCGGCCACAGGCAATTCAGGAGTTTCTTCAACAACATTGTTAGCTTCAACAATAGCTTCAACTATTACTGGTTCGGTAGGGTTAACCTCTGGAGTATTCACTTCCATTGGTTCATTAGTTACATTTTCCAACTCAGGATTCATGATAAAATTTCTTTCAAATTCAATAAGGGCATCAAAAATAACCATAAATACAATATTTTTGTGCTTGTATTTCTTGAAAATTATCCGTTAATGCCAATCAAACTCATTGAATGTCCGCGCGATGCCATGCAAGGTATCCACCAGTTTATACCCACCGAGGTAAAAGTGAGGTACTTAAACCAGCTGTTGCAGGTAGGTTTTGATACCCTCGATTTTGGTAGTTTTGTATCGCCCAAGGCCATCCCTCAACTCCGCGATACCACTGAGGTTTTGAGACAATTGAATTTGGGTTTGGTTCGAACCAAATTGCTTGCAATAGTGGCCAATTTAAGAGGCGCAGAAGAGGCCTGTAAATTTCCCGAAATCCAATATTTGGGCTTCCCTTTTTCTATCTCCGAAACTTTTCAGCAGCGCAATACCAACTCAAGTATTGAAGAATCTTTTAAAACTGTTGCCGAAATGCAAAATTTGGCTGTAAAGCATGGCAAAGAATTGGTGATTTATATCAGCATGGGCTTTGGAAATCCTTATGGCGATGTTTGGAATGCAGATTTGGTGGCAAAATGGGTAACAAAAATGGATGCATTGGGTATTCGCATTTTGAGTTTAAGTGATACCATCGGTATAGCAGATCCAACAAGTATATCTTATATTTTTTCCGAGCTGATCCAACGCTTGCCACACATAGAGTTTGGTGCTCATTTGCATACCACACCCGATACTTGGGAAGAAAAAATTGCCGCCGCATACGAAAGTGGTTGCAGGCGCTACGATGGCGCCATCAAAGGCTTCGGCGGCTGCCCAATGGCTACCGACAAGCTCACCGGCAATATGCCCACCGAAAATATCATCCACTATTTGGATCAAAAAGGAATAGAAACCGGAATCAATAAAGAGCTATTTGCTCAAAGTTTGTTGATGGCAGATGAAGTTTTTGGGGTTTAGTGGTTGTAATTTATACCAAGTTGAAAACACAAAGCCTCAATAATTTCGGTTTGTTTTATAGTATCTTCTATCTTCCTATAAATCAATGAAAGTCTTTGTTTATCAATTGTTCGAATTTGATGGCAAAGTATAATTGATTCATTATTTAGGCCGAAATTATTTACAGGTATTAATGCTTCATTGGGATAAATTTTTCTGTTCGGTTTCCGAGTTGTAATTGGAATTACATTTACGATGTTAAGTAAATTATTAATTTCATCTTCGCTAATTACCAAAACAGGTCGAGATTTGCCTTGCTCAGAGCCTATAACTGGATCAAGATTGGCTCTATAAATGGACCATCTTTTTACCATCATAAAGTTTCATCCTCTAATGAATCAAAATCATTTTGAACAGCAATGATGTCTGCAAGGAACAGGGGATCATTAGCTGCCATTTTTATTGCATCAAGCTTTTGAGAATTAGCATCTACTAAATCGTTTATATAAACAGTTACTTGCTTTTTATCGCTAAAGTTTGAAGGTAATGGCACAATAACCTGATTATCGATTACAGAACAAACAATTTTATAAGTCATATCTTATATTATTTATTTCAAATATACAAATTTCAATTTATAAAAACGTTTCTAATACTTTGAAATTTTTATCAAAATCATGCTGCCCAATGGCTACCGACAAGCTCACCGGCAATATGCCCACCGAAAATATCATCCACTACTTGGATCAATAAAGAATAGAAACCGGCATTAATAAGGAGCTATTTGCTCAAAGTATGTTAATGGCGAATGAAGTGTTTCCTCTATCCTAAGGAATATTTTCGTCTAAATAAACTCATCACTATTCACTTTTAACTTTTCACTTCTCACTTAAAACTTTATACTTTACACTTTACACTTTTCACTCCTTCACAAACTCATACCGCTCATAATCTATAAAGTCATTCACCTTAACTGAAATAGATTTTACTTCTCCATTTTCCATGGTAATTGGTAATACTTCAATGCCATTTGTAATGTCTGAATAGGTGCAAAGAAACTGGTTGTT
>Ga0070374_10000013_pt1 | contig 57150 bp, 50 predicted proteins | sample LauGreSuBDMM15SN_2_FD_66374 | JGI IMG/M metagenome (GOLD analysis project Ga0070374, IMG submission 66374) | Freshwater lake microbial communities from Lake Michigan, USA - Su13.BD.MM15.SN (version 4) (version 4) | ecosystem: Environmental > Aquatic > Freshwater > Lake | place: Lake Michigan...
GATAAATAGATATTAACTAACATTATAAACAAGTATTTGCCATTTTTTACTATTTTTGAAACTGTCATTTCAGATTATTTTATTTTGGAACGTAATTTGTAAAAATAAATCTATAAAACATAAAAAAATGAAAAAAGTACTTTTAGCTTCAGGGATTGCCTCTTTATTAATATTTAGTAATTGTGGTCCTTCTCGTAAGGTTGAACGCATGGATCCCAATACCGTAACAGATATTAGCGGCAGATGGAACGATACAGATTCAAAATTAGTGGCCGACGAAATGATTAAAGATGTTCTAGACAGGCCATGGAGAACCAATTTTGAAATGAAAAACAGCAAAAAACCTACTGTTATTGTTGGTCAAATCAAAAACAAAACTTCAGAACACATTGATGCTGGTACTTTTATCAAAAACATAGAAAAGTCGTTTATCAATTCGGGTACAGTAAGCGTTGTTCAGAGTGGCGAAGAAAGAAACGAAGTGAGGGATGAGCGCAACGACCAACAAACATTTTCAAGCGAAGAAACACGCAAAAAATGGGGTAAAGAAAAAGGTGCAGATTTTATGCTAAATGGCGTAATTATGAGCATTGTTGACCAATACAAAAACCAAAAAACAGTTAAGTACCAAGTTAATCTTGAGCTTACCAACCTCGAAACAAATGAAAAGGTTTGGATTGGCGAAAAAGAAATCAAAAAGTTTATTAAAAACTAATATCATTGAAAATTATTAAGTCAAAAAACGGCATATTATACTATGCCGTTTTTTTATTTCTTGTTTTAGTTTTACCTTCTTGTGCAACCTATTACCAGCGCAGTGAAGACCTAATGAATGCAGTATATACCAGCAATTTTAAAGCTGCCAACAACTTGCTTGAAGACGACACCAAATGGGAAAAACCTGCAAGGAATAAACTCCTATTTTACCTCAATAAAGGAACTGTTTTGTGGATGCAAGGTGATTATGCAAACAGCAATATTTATTTTAGTAAAGCAGATTTTTTCATAGAAGATTATAATAAATCTGTGGGCGATGCTGTATTAACCATGCTTGTAAATGCCAAAATGAGCACCTATGGAGGCGAAAATTTTGAACAAATCCTCCTTCATTATTATGGTGCGCTTAATTATTTAGGCCAAGGCCAATCAGATGAAGCTTTAGTTGAGGGAAAGCGGATGTTGGAGAAAATGCAGAAAATCACTGATAAGTATCAAAACAAAAACAAGTACAAACGTGATGCATTTGCACATAATTTTATAGGTCTTATTTACGATTCAAAGGGCGAATACAATGATGCATTCATTGCGTATAAAAATGCCTATGAAGTATATAAATCAGATTACCGAGAGAATTTTGGAACAGGCATTCCTACACAGCTAAAAAAGGATTTGATTAGAACAGCAAGATTAGTTGGTTTTTATGACGAGGTAAGAAAATTTGAAAGCGAATTTTTCCTCAAAGCCGATGATATTGAAACCAAAAAATCTAATGTTGTTTTCTTATGGAATAATGGGATGGGACCAATAAAGGACCAATTAACCATTTCTATTATGATTATTCCTTATAACAATGGCTGGGTCCAATTTATAAACCCAGAGTTAGGCATTGCTATTCCTTTTAGAGTTGAAAATGATGGACAAAGAAAAGACTTTTTAGATATGAAGTATTTTAAGCTTTCTTTGCCTAAATACGTCGCTAGATTGCCTTATTACCAAAGGGCGCAGTTGCTTGTAAATAATTACAATTACGAGTTAGAGTTGGCCGAAGATATTAATGCTATTGCCTTTAAGAGCCTAGAGGATAGAATGGGTAGGGAGTTGGCAATGGGATTAAGCAGGGTAGCCTTGAAAAATTTAGCCACTTACAAAGCCCAACAAAATAAAGACCAACAAGGTTTAGCCGCAGCTTCTATGTTGTACAATGTTATTTCTGAACAAGCTGATACTCGCAATTGGCAATTATTGCCTTACTCCATTAACTATACCAGAATGCCTCTTGATACAGGCATGCAAACAATAACTTTTGAAGCATTTAACAAAGCGGGCGTTAAAGGGGCTGATAAAACGTACAAGCTCCAAATGAAAAATAAGGAAACCAAATTTATTTCGGTTCAAACCATTGAATTTGCAGGGTACGGAAATAAATAATTAAAGCTTAATTCCAAAACTCCATTCCATAAAATCAGATTGTAGTTGTTGCTTTTTATTGATGGTTCCTTTAAAAAATATACCAGTAAAAAATTTAGGATGGAATTGATACCCTAGCCCAAATCTGAGGTAAACGGGTTCTTGTACATATTTCATTTGAGCCACATAATGGTATATGCCAAAGGGTAAAAACAACTTTCCTATTTCAAACTTATTATACCACCCAAGTGCCAAATAATATTTTTGTTTCTCTGCAATATCCGATACCCTAAGTAGGTCATTGTATAAAAGTGGTTGAGTAGCATCATAAAAACCATCTAAACCAATTCCTGTATGATACAGTTTGTTCACCGAATAATAAACTTGGTTTGAAATAACAATTATTGGAAACTGAGTGATGTAATCGAAGTACCCTAATTGCCTGTAAGCAAAGGCTGCATAACCCATATAATGCAATCCCCTTTTCTCTAATTTATAGTTTGGCTTCTTTAACATATTTTCGTTTAAGCCTTCAGGGTAATAGCTAATACCAGCGTTACCATAAATAATATTGATGCCTCCATTTGGCATTTTTAAGCTTCCATTTGATACATGGTATAAGCCTAATCCTGCATTAACATATAAATTATTACTCACCTTTAATTGTGCTGTAGTACCAATGTCAAATGCAAAGTTAACAGGGAAGCTAATTGCCCTGTTATCGAAATTACTTTGTTCATTGAATAGCCTTGTATTGAAGTTTAACCCATACGAAATTTTTATTCCAACTTGCAGTTTTTTTTGCAATACAAGAGGAAGCGTATAAACTGGAAGTATCCCAAAACAATAACCAAACGTATCTGTATTATTCATTTTTATCGCCCTAAATGTTAGTCCTAATTTAGGGCTACCATAAACAGATGTAAATTCACTTTTATTTATTCCATATCTCAAATAAGAAATGTCAATACCAATGGGCAACCCATTCAGGCTTTGACCAGTTTTTTCAATATTATTGGAGGCAAAATGATACCCTGAGAAAACAGCTGTTTCAAATCCCTTCATCATCTTTTTCTCGTCCTGTCCAAATACCGATTTCCATGAAAAAAAAAGATGGGTGCAACAGAAGAGGGTTAATCTAAATTTCACTTTTGTAGGGTTTAATTCGTTATTTTTTTGAAACGCCTGTGATAAAAGCTAGAACCTCCAAAATACCATGCTGATTATTCCAAAAAGCATCACCAGTTTACTGATAAAGCTTAACCTGGTAAAGTCTTTTTTAACGTCTGCGCCATAAATCAACTTGGCCATATAAACCATTGGCATCAATACCAAAATAAGCATAAATACAAGAAACATAAAATATATTTTGTTACCGCTTATACTCAATGCTTCAAATGAAATGCAATAGCCAATAGTTAAAACAATTAATAGTAGTTGAGCCCATAATAAAATGCTTTTCGTTTTTCTTACACCCAATACTATCGGCAAAGTTTTGGCCTTAAATTTTTTGTCGCCACTTAAGTCCTCAGTATCTTTAATGATTTCACGAATAATAGTAGTTAAAAATGAAAAAATACCATAAACCCAAATCCCAGTCCTCATAATGTTTGGATCAAACAGAAATAAAATCCATAAAGTAAATGCAGTAAGCAGCGCCACCAATATGTTACCTGATAGGAATGTCTTTTTTAATAATTGAGAGTAAATCCATAAAAAGATACTCGCACCCAATACCATAATGGCAATTTTTTTATTGATAGAATAGGACAATAAAAATGCGACTAAATTCATAATCAAATGCAGAAACATGGCCCATCTTCTAGATATGCTTTTGCCTACAATTACCTTATCTGGTTTATTCACCAAATCAAGCATCACATCCATGTAATCATTAATAATATAACCTGCGCCTGCAACTAGAAAGGTTGAAACCAAAAGTTTTATAAAATCGCTATCAATTAAATCTTGAATGGTGATGCTAGGAGTAAGAAAAAAATAGGCGAAAATTTGCGTAGCACCTATGATTAGGAGGTTATTGATTCGAATAAGTTTTAAAAAATCAAAGATTTTTTTGCTCATAATGTTTCACCATCTTTTTCATCCAAATTTATCACGCCACCAGAAATAATGAACTTCATGAGGTTGCTACTTTCGCCTTGGAAAGGCCTTATTTTACTTTTATCTACAAAAAATAAATTGCCAGAAAATGCATAGGAGTGAGGCAAGTAAACGGCAACAATTCCAGGTAAATTTAACTGGGTAAGGTCTTCTTGGGTTATAAATCCAGGTTTAAAAATGCCAGGCGTTAACTCAACAATAACTGGCTTGGAAAATTTCTTTTTCTCACCAACAAAGGCCTCTATCAAGTCTTTCACCGAAGTATAGATTGTTTTAACCAAGGGGATACTCGAGAAAAAATCATCCATTAAATCAATAACTGGTCGGGTAATTAAGGTTGAACCAATAAAACCCATAAACGTAACTGTTGCAATAACTATAATAAATCCTAAACCAGGAGTTTCAAGCAACAATACCGCATCTATTGATTCCATTAAGGAACGTAAAATCTTGTAGGTTGCATAAATAGGAAGTGTAATCAAAAGTCCTTTTAAAAAGTAACTTAAGAATTTGCGCATCCTTGAACCAAACGACTTCTTTATATTTTCTTTTCCAATTAGCATTTTAGTAATCTATTTCTAGGCCCAAACCTTGAACAAAATCGCCTAATTGGGGGTTTTTATCAACCATCATTTTCAATTGATCACTTTTGCTGATGGTAGTCATTGTTTGGATTCTTTCTTTATTGATGGTAAACGCTATTTCGAGCTCGAAGTTTTGAAGCTGCTTTCTAATTTGAGGAATAATATCCATGCGCTCTTCTTCCATCGTATCAAACTCTAGCTGACTCTTCAATTCAATTTCTGCTTTTAAAGGTGTGATGAACCGAACCGGTGCTTCTTTTAAAAACACCGAAATTCTTGATTTGCCGCCATTTTCAAGCTTTTCAATGCTTTGTTTCCAAATTTCAAGGAATTCAGTTTCACTAAATTCTTTGTTTTCAACTTTAATTTCTAATACGGATTGAGAGTTTAATTGGTCTTGTTGATCCAATTCTTTTTGCCTTGCAACCTGCACTTTTAGTTTTTCAATGGCAGATTTCCCCGAAATTTCTACAACAGGAGGGTTATTTACTAGCTTATTTTCGTGAGGTTCAGGAGCAGGCGTTTTAACCGTTCCAATAGTTGCTTGATTTGTTAAAACAATATTTGCAGGAGCACTTAACTCATTTATTACATTAATTTTTTTTTTCTCCTCAACCATTGGCTGATGAGTAGAAATTTGAATGGCTCTGTTGAGGTTACATAGCTTCATTAAGGCAAGCTCCACATGCAATCTTTGGTTCTTACTTTGTTTAAAATTGAAATCGGTTTGGCTCAGTAAGTTGAGTGCATTTAGCAGCCAAGTACTGGTGCAGGTTGCAGTTTGCTGAGAAAATTTCTGTGCCACATTTGGTGCAACTTCCAATAACTTTATGGTATCTGGGTGTTTGCAAACCATGAGGTTTCTGATATGCTCCATAAAGCCTTGTAAGAAATGTTGGGTTTCAAATCCATTATTCAAAATTTCATCAAATAGCAATAAACTTCCAGCCAAATTACCCGATAACAATAGGTTTGTGGCCTTAAAGTAATAGTCGTAATCTAGGATATTTAAATTGGAAATTACATCTGCATAACTAATTTTATTGCCACTGTAACTTACAATTCTATCAAAAATAGAAAGTGCATCTCGCATGGCACCATCTGCTTTTTTGCCAATAACATGTAAAGCTTCTTCCTCAGCCTGTATGCCTTCATTTTCGCAAATTTTCTTTAACTGCTTAACTGCATCTTCAATTTTAATCCTATGAAAATCAAAAACTTGGCAGCGACTCAATATAGTAGGAAGAATTTTATGCTTTTCTGTAGTAGCCAATATAAACTTCGCATACGGTGGGGGCTCTTCTAAGGTTTTTAGAAAAGCATTAAATGCATTGGTAGTCAGCATGTGTACCTCATCTATGATATAGATTTTATACTGAGCCCCTTGAGGTGCATACCTTACTTGATCTACCAAAGCTCTTATATCATCAACAGAGTTATTAGATGCAGCATCCAACTCATAAATGTTGAAGGAAGCATTTGAATTAAAAGCTCTGCAGCTATCACATTCGTTGCAGGCTTCAAAATCTGCACTCAGGTTGGTACAATTAATGGTTTTCGCCAATAACCTGGCACTGGTAGTTTTTCCAACCCCCCTTGGACCGCAAAACAAGAATGCATGAGCCAAATGCCTGCTTTTGATTGCATTTTTGAGGGTTTGAACCACATGCTCCTGTCCAACCACTGTATCAAATCGGTCGGGCCTGTATTTGCGCGCACTTACCACAAAATTTTCCATGTCGCAAAATAAATAGAATTTGGGAATTAAAACATTATTTGTAGAATATTTATTGAAGGTATTTGATTATTAAATAAAAAGCACTACTTTTGCAATCCTTTTTAAATAAATATCCTCAGTAAAATGGCAACTAAAACCAAATCTAAAAAAACAGAGACGGTTGTCTTAAAAGACTATGAATCAGTGATAATTTTCACTCCCGTACTCTCCGACGAGCAGCTCAAAGATGCAGTAGCAAAATACCGCAAATTGATCACTGACGACGCTGGCGAGCTGGTTCATGAAGAAAACTGGGGTTTGACTAAATTATCGTATCCGATCCAGAAGAAGTCGACCGGCTTCTATCATCTTTACGAATTCAGGTCAAAACCAGATTTTATTTCAAAACTTGAACTAGCTTTCAGACGCGACGAACGTATCATGCGCTATTTGTCTGTATCATTGGACAAGCATGCTGTAATCTACAACCAACGTAAACGCAATGGTGAATTTAACCAAGGCAAAAAAGATCAAAAACAAGAAGGAGCAAAGTAAACATGAAAAAGAAATCAAACGCAACTACGGCAATGGTTTTCAACACCATGCCAGAGGCACCTCAGAAGAAAAAATTCTGTCGTTTTAAGAAGAATGGTATCAAGTATCTTGATTACAAAGACGGCAACTTTTTATTGAAATTTGTTAATGACCAAGGGAAAGTTCTTCCACGTAGGTTAACCGGTACTTCTTTGAAGTATCAGCGCAAAGTGGCACAAGCAATTAAGCGTGCCCGACACATCGCAGTTTTACCATTTACAGGCGATTCATTAAAATAATTAATAAGGAGACAGACAATGAAAATTATTTTAAAAGAAAACTTGAAAAACCTTGGTCACCAAGGTGATGTTGTAGAAGTGAAAAATGGTTATGCAAATAACTACTTATTCCCTCGCGGATTAGCCCTTATGGCAACTGCAAGCAACCTGAAAATGCATGAAGAGAATAACCGTCAAGGTGCTCTCAAACGCGAAAAAATGAAAACAGATGCTTTGGCTATGTCTGAGCAACTAAAAGAAATGTCGATCACTATTGGTACCAAAGCTGGTGCAAATGGTAAGATTTTCGGATCTATTACGCCACTTCAGGTAACTCAAGCCTTAAAAAATAAGGGTTTTGATATCGACAGACGTAAGATTGAAATCAATGATGTGAAAACATTAGGTAGCTACGAAGCAACTTTAAACTTACACCGTGATGTTACTATTAACATCATTGTTGAAGTAGTTGCTGAATAATTAACTATCTTAAAAAAAATAAAAAGAGGCTGTCCCAAAAGGATAGCCTCTTTTTTTTTAAAAATTTTCAATTTCAACCTACTTAATAAGCACTTGCTTACAATGGACTTTTCATTCGAATGGATGTTGGTAATATAAATTCCCGGCTTCAATCCACTCACATCCAAGCTCGAAAAAAAAAGAGGCTGTCCCAAAAGGATAGCCTCTTTTTTTTTAAAAATTTTCAATTTTCAACCTACTTAATAAGCACTTGTTTTACAATGGACTTTTCATTCGAAAGGATGTTGGCAATATAAATTCCCGTCTTCAATCCACTCACATCAAAGCTCGCATTTTTGTCAATTATTTTAGTGTTTAATACAATTTCGCCCAAAGAGTTCATTAACCTGAGTTCACATCCATTTGCATTATCCAGATTGAAACTTCCTATTGCTGGATTAGGATATAGGTTAAATAGAGATTCTCCTGTTTGTTCCGTTAATGAAACTAGGTCAGTTTTATTTCGGTAATAGATTCCAGTTTCCCGAACATTAACAAAGAAACGGTTAGTTGTGTAAAAGACAGTTTGTGGTTCGTAAAAGGAAACATTTAAACCAGTGCTGATATCTGTCCAGTTAGCTCCATCGTTTGATGAACTAAGGGCACCATTATAGGCAGCCAATACAATTAACGAACCGGAAACTGCCACATCCAAGGCATCATTACTTCCACCACTATAAATCTTTGACCAGGTACTTCCATTTGTTGTTGATTTGTATAGGTTGAAATTATCAATCACATAAATATCTGTTCCGTTAAAAAGCATTTTGGTCAAACCCTTACCGCCTGGACTTGCACAAAGGGTAGTCCAAGTAACACCCAAGTCAGAAGATACCATAATATTATTCATAGAGCTGCTATATAATTTACCGGCATTATTAATTATGACACCTAATTTAATTGGATTTACAAGAACCCATGAAATACCCTTATTTGAGGATTTAAAAACACCTGAACCGGTAGTTGCTATTATGTTTGAACCAATAATTGCAATGCCATTTACATTTTTATCTGTAAGTCCAGTGTTCACTTGAGTCCAAGAGCCTCCGTTATCTGCCGAATAGTAAACGCCATCATTCCAACTTCCAGCTACTACCTCATTGGCAATTGACGCTACTTGCCATGCGTAAGTAGAAGGGTAGCTGGTTTTGGTCCAAGTGCCACCGTTATCTGCGGAAGAGAGTATTCCATATCCATTGGTTGCTGCAAGTATTTTGCTTCCAGTTTGAATGAAATTGGTAACACCTACAGTCAGCAATGAACCTGGGGTTCCCTTTACCCATTGGGCATGAATTTGGAAAATAATTGAGATGCTAAAAAATGTTGACAGAAAAAGTTTTTTCATATTTTATAATTTTAATTGTCGAAAATACCGTTTCATTAGCTAATAACAAGGATTGGATTGTTATAATTTCCAAATTAAGAAAATATTAATAATTCTTTGTTTCAAAGATAGTCTCATAGACGGAATTTATTTCAGAAGCATTTTTATAATAAGCCCCCGCACCGCTTATGCATGTAAAAAATCGATTATTTGATTACAATGTAGTATATGGATAATAATTGGATTGGTCGAGTCCTGTTGAAAGGTTTGACCATGTTTTGCCGTTGTTTGACGAAGTTAATATGCCTTTTTGGGTAGCTAGTAAAATAACCAATCCCGAAAAAGCCATATCTACAGCAAAATTGTAGGAACCACTATATATTTTTGATCAGGAACAGCCACCAACGATTTATTTATACAAATTAGAACTATCAATGTCAAACAGATTTGTGTCATTAAATTTAAGTCTGTTATTACTTTTTCCTCTGGACTTGGGCATAAAACATTCCATGTAACGCCAGAATCGGCAGCCACCATTATATTTCTGTTTTTACTCCAACAAATTCTTGTGCCTGATTTTGTATGCTCGCCAAACAATGTGTTAGGGTTTACCAAGGTCCAATTGCTACCTTTATTTAAGGATTTGAATATTCCATCTTTGGTAATGGCAATAAATGTTGAACCAATTACGGCAAGTCCCTCAATAAAGAAATCTGTTAAACCTGAATTTCTTTGTGTCCAGGTAAATCCAATATTACCTGAATAAAAAATATCATCAAAAAAGGTACTTGGTATCACGTCTTTCCCACTAACTGCAATTTGAAGGGCGTCATCAAAAGGGAAGGATGTTTAGCTCAATGTATTGCCATTGTTTGCTGAAGACACTATGCCTTGCCCATTCTTTGAAGCTGTAATTTTTGTTCCTGTTTGAATGTATGAAATTATTTACTATTGGTCTGAATAACCCGTTGGGCCTCAATTTGAATATGAATTGTATTGCAAAAAAGCAATAAAATAAAACTCTTTTTCAAGTTAAATTCATTAGGCTATAGCCATGAAGCATCTGTTAATTAAACCTTGCTAAGTATCTTTTGGATATATTTTCCTAAAATATCAAACTCAATATTTACTTGGTTGCCTATTGCTAAATATTTGAAAACAGTATGCTCATAAGTATAAGGTATTATAGCCACATAAAAGCCCATATCCTGAGCTTCAACTACCGTTAAACTTACCCCATTTATGCAAATGCTTCCTTTGTTTACAATTAATTTTTCTTGCTGCTTTTGGTTCAAACCGAAATGAAATAACCAACTACCATTTTCTACTTTTATACCAGTACAAGTGGCGGTATCATCTACATGCCCTTGAACAATATGGCCATCAAACCTGCCGTTTGCGGGCATGCATCTTTCTATATTTACTTTACTACCTGTTGTTAACTCACTTAAATTTGTTTTAGATAGCGTTTCTGCAATGGCTGTTACCTTGTAAATTTGGTCTTTAATTTCAACAACAGTTAAGCAAACTCCATTGTGTGCAATACTTTGGTCTACTTTTAGCTCACCCCAAATAGGGGAATTTACCCAAAAGTTTACATTAGTTCCTTCGTATTCAATCAGCGCTATTTCGCCCATGCATTCAATTATTCCTGTAAACATTATCGTATAATATTGATGGTGCCTCTGATGGTTCGCTTTTTAGTTCCTTCTAAGTAGCTCTCATATACATCGGCTATAAAAAAATACACCCCTTCCGAACATTCATTGCCCGTTTTTTGATCGTTTCCATTCCAATAAATATCAATGTTATTGGTCACAAAAACTTCCTGTCCCCAGCGGTTATAAATGATTAAATCAACCTTGTCAATAAACCTATATGGAAATGGAATTAAATAATCATTTTTACCATCTCCATTTGGCGTAAATACATTTGGTATATCATAAAACGGACAATTATTGATACAATGTTCATTGGTAAAATAACTTTCATTGTTGAATGAATCAACGGCCACTACTGCATAACAGCCAGCTATTGAAAGTTTGAGTGCTGCTCTGTCATCAATGTATTGGTTAATTCCAAGTGGAACAGAATCTAAAAGCGACCACCTTTCTTTGACATTCTTTTTCCAATAAATTCGGTATTTAACCACATCCTTTTCGCAGGTTTCTGGATAAATCCAATTGAGTTTAACCTGCAATACTGTAAATGAATTGCAGGGTGTATCAATCGTTAGTATTGGTGCGCAAGGCCTAATGGTATCAATAGGAATTCCACATGCTTCCTGCGATTTATTTCTAATTAAGAAAGGATAGTATAAAGTATCATAATTGCCTTTTGTTTCAATAAAATAGCAATAGGTTTTACCATTAATTAATCCTGTGTCGGCAAAAAATAATTCTTTGGTACTTGTTATAGAATCAAAGGTATTCAAGGCATTCTTTTTATAAATAACATATTGCTTGTTAACCCAAGGCACATCTGCTTTCCAATTTAAAACAACCGTTCTATTGGTGTTTAAAATACTCAACCGTGGTGAACCAGCAATGGTGCTTGTTTCTATCAATTTGGGATTGCCATCTTTTGTACCGTACATCATTACCCTATAATAATAGGTAGTATTGGTGGTGTTGAGCAAGCTGTCGGTAACAGATTCATCTTTTAATGCGGCGAAATTTGGGTAATCAATTGCACTTCCTATATTTTGATACTCACCCAAAGAACTGGTTGATCTTTGCAATTGAACTTGGTAAGGTGGTTTATTTTGAGTAGAATCTAATACTTCTGGTTTGATCCAATTAATGTTGATTACACCATTGCTAGTACTTGTTTTTTCTACACTTACTTTTGTGATAATTGGTTTGGTTTTTAAAATGATACCGCAAACCTCATCACTGGCATAGCTTTCTGTTCTTTCGCCAATAAAAATAATAATGCCATCTTCATTTCTGTTATAATACCAACTAGTGATCAAATAACAATACCTTACCAATGGCGAAATGCCTTTGCCTCCATTGTTATCAAAATAGCTTGTATTATTGAGCCCTCTGGTTGTATCATATAAAGAGAAGCCAGAGTAGGCTGGCACTCCAGTTTCGCATTTGGCATGCTTCCAATAACTCGAATCAACCTTGCGGTATATTTTGTAACCCAATGCCATTTTACAGGTATCTCTATCCCAATTCAAGATAAACCCGTTGCTGTCTTGCACCACCTTCACATTTTTGGGCGATGGTCCCACTACCTTGATATTCCAAAAATTTATACTTGATAAAGGCTTGGTAACATGATTGTCTACTGCCCTAAATACCGCAGTATGCGGGTAATACCTAACTGCATTGCAACTTGGCCTCCAGACAAAATTAGCATTTAAACCAGAACTAGGCCCTTCTGGTGAGGTGGGTGTAATGGTAGCTGGACTATTTTTTTGAACAAAAGGACTACCAAAATATTGAATTCTTATTCTTTGTCCGCTATTAGGGTCATTGGCACTTATAGTACCTTGAACCAATTCATTTGCTTCAACACAAGTGAATTGAGGTACCGTTAATTTTGGCGGAGAGTTATCGCAATTGTTATTGATATAAACTTGCATATCTCTTACCACATACCCAATTAAAATACCTCCTCTGTATTCGTTGATGCGAATTGCCCAATTATAAAAACCTTCTTGAACCGGTTTATGCCACGTAAGTTGACCATTGTTAACAGAAATGTTAAATGAATCAGAAAATTGAGGAATGGTGAACCTAGGCACTTCCATTCCTTGGGCCATTTTTGGGGCAATAATAGTAAAAGCCAAACTATCGCCATCTGGGTCGTAGGCTGCAGGATTATGCGTAAATATTTGATTTACACAGCCAACATCTATTGGTGGTAACAATAATATAGGTGATTGATTATTGCCTATTCCAGCAGCAATAGTTAAAACAGATTCTACATAAAATGCAATATCTACACTTCTGCCACCATTGATGTTTTTGATGCCATCAATCCTATTTGGATCAGTAATTCTAATGAGATAGTTATCTGGACCTGGGTATGAATGGTTGATTCTATAAACATTCTTTTTAATGGTATTATTGATGTCAGAATTTACAATTTCACCATTGCCATTCGACCTAGGAACAATTTCGGACTTATTATCTCCAAAGAATACTTCCAATTCTTTTCTATCGGCACCTGTATTTGCAGGGTCTGTATAGGTAATAACTGTAATTTCATAGGTATAGGCCACTAAAAACTTATAAGTAATTTCACCAGCCCTATAATGCGTTGCCCTTGCTACTGAGTTACTCAATAACAAAATGGTAAAACAAAGTAAAATATGGCGAATTTGGTTCAAACCTTTAAGCTGTTTAATGAAGACGCTAATTTATAACAAAATGTTGCATTTGTTTCACAAAAAAACCACGGTTAATTAAATTTAACCGTGGCTTTACTGCTAATTGAATTGATTAGCAAAATCATTAGGTAGTTTATTTACTTTCTGTGCTCAATTCGGCCGATAAGTAATCTCTGTTCATTCGGGCAATGTGAGTCAATGAAATTTGTTTAGGACACTCAGCGCTGCAGGCTCCAGTATTGGTACATGCACCAAAACCTTCTTCATCCATGTGAGCTACCATATCCAATACGCGTTGTTTGCGCTCTGGCTGACCTTGAGGCAACAAAGCAAACTGCGAAACCTTTGCCGAAACAAACAGCATGGCTGATGCATTTTTACAAGCAGCCACACATGCGCCACAACCAATACAAGCAGCAGCTGCAAACGATTCGTCGGCATCTACTTTTGGTATTAAAATAGAATTGGCATCTTTCGCATTGCCAGTATTCACCGAAACAAATCCACCTGCAGAAATAATTCTATCAAAGGCAGAACGATTTACCACTAAATCTTTAATTACAGGGAAAGCTGATGCTCTCCAAGGTTCAACCACAATGGTTTCGCCATCGTTAAAGCTGCGCATGTGCAATTGGCAGGTTGTAACACCTTGCTTAGGTCCGTGAGGTCTGCCATTAATAAACATGCTACAAGAACCACAAATTCCTTCGCGGCAATCATGGTCAAATGCAATTGGGTCGCCACCTTCAACAATTAGTTTTTCATTCAATACATCAAACATTTCCAAGAACGACATGTCTGTAGAAATATCTTTCAACTTATATTCTTGAAATCCGCCTTTATCCTCGGCGTTCTTCTGACGCCAAACTTTTAGATTGAGATTTAAATTTTTTTCCATTGTTATTTTATTAAGTCATTGGTCTTTTGTCGTTGGTCTTTAGTCTTTTGTCATTGGTCTTTTGTGTGCTTCGTTTTAACCAAAGACCAACTACCAAAGCTCAAAGACTTGCTACCAAAGACTAATTATTTGTAACTTCTTTGAGCAATTTTAATGTTTTCGTAAATAAGTTCCTCTTTGTGTAACTCCCAATTGTTTCCTGCAAAGTATTCCCAAGCTGCAACGTATTTATAATCCTCATCATTTCTTAGTGCTTCACCTTCTTCTGTCTGGTGTTCCTCGCGGAAATGTCCACCACAGCTTTCTTCACGATCCAAAGCATCTTTACACATTAACTCGCCTAACTCCAAGAAATCAGCCACTCTTCCGGCTTTTTCTAATTCAGAGTTCATTTCATTTGCAGCACCTGGAATGCGAACTGAACTCCAAAATTCTGCTCTTAATTGTTGAACATCACTAATGGCTTTTTTCAATCCTTCAGCATTTCTGGCCATTCCACATTGGTTCCAGATAATTAAACCCAAACGTTTGTGGAAATAATCCACTGGTTTGGTTCCTTTTATTGCTATTAGTTGGTCAATGGTAGCTTTTACTTTATTTTCTGCTTCTTCAAAAGCTGGATGATCTGTAGGAATAGCTTTTGTCATGATTTCTTTGCTCAAATAAGCACCTATGGTGTAAGGAATCACAAAGTATCCATCAGCTAAACCTTGCATCAAAGCAGATGCTCCCAACCTATTTGCACCATGGTCAGAGAAATTGGCTTCACCCAAAGCATACAATCCTGGAATATTTGTCATTAGGTTATAATCTACCCATAAACCACCCATTGTATAATGAACAGCGGGGTAAATCATCATAGGTTGCTCATAAGGATTTACGCCAGTAATTTGCTGGTACATATCAAATAAGTTGCCATATTTTTCTTTAACCACTGCTTTACCCATCTCTACAACTTGGGCATCAGTTGGGTTGTTCATGTTTTTCTTGGTTGCCTCCATTTTACCATAACGTATGGTATTAAAGGCAAAATCTAAATATACAGCTTCCCCAGTTTTATTTACGCCAAAGCCAGCATCACATCTTTCTTTAGCTGCTCTACTGGCCACATCTCTAGGCACTAAATTACCAAAAGCAGGGTATCTTCTTTCTAAGTAGTAATCTCTGTCTTCTTCTTTAATATCATTCGGTTTGATCCTATTTTCGCGCAAGGCTAAGGCATCTTCCTTCTTCATAGGAACCCATATTCTTCCATCATTACGCAATGATTCACTCATCAAAGTTAGTTTCGATTGGTGATCACCCGAAACTGGAATACAAGTAGGGTGGATTTGAGTAAAGCAAGGGTTGGCAAACATGGCACCTTTTTTATGCGCTTTCCAAGCTGCAGTTACGTTTGATCCCATGGCATTGGTAGATAAATAAAACACATTACCATAACCACCAGTGCACAATAATACCGCATGTCCGAAATGACGTTCTAATTTACCTGTGGTTAAATCACGTGCAATAATACCACGGCAAACACCATCAATATTCACCACATCTTGCATCTCGTGGCGGGCATACATTTTTACATTGCCCATTCCAACTTGGCGCTGTAAGCCACTGTAGGCTCCTAATAATAATTGCTGACCAGTTTGTCCTGCTGCGTAAAAGGTACGTTGCACTTGCGTTCCACCAAATGAGCGGTTCGATAATAGGCCACCATACTCGCGTGCAAAAGGAACTCCAGAAGCCACACATTGATCAATGATGTTCGAACTCACAGAGGCCAAACGGTATACATTGGCTTCACGTGAACGATAATCTCCTCCTTTGATGGTATCGTAAAATAAACGATAGGTAGAGTCACCATCATTTTGGTAATTTTTAGCTGCATTGATACCACCTTGAGCTGCAATACTGTGTGCCCTACGCGCAGAATCTTGAAAACAAAATACTTTAACTTTATATCCTAACTCCGACAATGAAGCCGCGGCAGACGCACCTGCTAGTCCAGATCCTATAATAAGGATTTCTAAACTACGCTTGTTCGAAGGATTTACCAATGGAACAGAAGATTGATACTTGGTCCATTTTTGTTCTAAATTTCCTTCAGGAATTTTTGAATCTAATTTCGATGTCATATCTATTGATTTGAAATGATTATTTAAAGAAGAAATACAATGGCATGGCAGCAAAACCCGCAGGAATAAACACTGAGAAGAACCATATGCCTATAAATTTAATTAATCCATTGTATTTGCTGTGATTGATACCCAACGATTGAAAAGCACTTTGAAAACCATGGTACAAATGAAATGCTACTGCAAACATGCACAATACATATAAGGCAACTAACCACCACTCTTTAAATTCTGTGGCAACTTCTTTGTACAAATCTTTCACTACTACTACTCTGTACTGACCAGTTTCATTAGAGGTCATGCCTTCTTCAATTTTATTGAATTGGGTATATTCAGCACTCATAGGTTCAGCCTTAACCTCGCCAGTTGCCATATTGGTGAAATAAGAAGTATAGCCTACTTCATGTCCAAACTTGTATTCAAACCAAAAATTCTTCATGTGAACTACAATGAATACCAAAATAATGGTTCCTAAAATTCCCATGCTGCGGCTAGTCCAATGGCTATTTGCGGCACCATTTTGCACAGCATATTTAACCGGACGAGCTTTGTTGTTTTTGTAAACCAACGAAATACCTTTAAACGCATGATACAAAATACTTGCATACAATAAATAAGAAACCACCTTAATTAACGGAAAGGTAGTCATGAATACCGCATAGGTGTTAAAAGCCAAGCCAAAATCATTTTTGAATAATTGCAAGTTCCCAATCATGTGTATAACCAAGAAGCTGCATAAAAATAATCCAGTAAGGGCCATAATAAACTTTTGGCCTATGGAAGATGAAAACATTTTAGTAACCCAATTCATTCTTATTGTTTTTTAATTTGTGTGCAAATTTATAGTTCTCTTTAGTTTGTTGTTGGCAAAAATGTAACATTTATGCACATTTCATCGTATTTATACTAGGTCTAAATAAGATATACTTTTTTGTTAATAATTAACATTCCAACTTTAAATTTTGTTTACTGATGACACCCTAGAGTGAGAATTTTACAAAACTAGCATAAATATTTTTCAATAAGATAATTGATATTAAACTAATGCGCTGAAAAATAATTGTTTACACTGTTTTACATTGGGTTCAAACCCTAAAATAAAACTTTTTACTTTATTTGTACTAATGATTAAAATTTAGATTATGAATAAAATTAAAATTGTTTTTGCTCTTTTATGCCTGGTATTTGCATTGAACACTAAAGCTCAATCACCATCAGCAGGTGAAGCCATTATTGGTGTTTGGGAATCTGGTAGCGGAAAGGCACGTATCAATATTATTAAATCTGGTAATTTCTTTTATGGTAGAATTGTATGGCTCAAAGAACCAAACGACCCTTTAACAGGAAAACCAAAATTGGATAAAAATAATCCTGAGGAAGCCAAAAGAAGCACACCTTTGCTAGGTTACCGAATGCTAAGTGGCTTCGAATTCAAAGGAGAAAACCTCTGGGAAGATGGAACAATTTACGATCCAGAAAGTGGCAGTACTTATAATTGTAAAATCAACTTAGAGAACAACAACACCATGAATATCCGTGGTTTTATAGGTATAGCTGCTTTTGGCAGAACGGATGTTTGGAAGCGCTTAGAAACTAAAAAGAAATAATTCCAGCCCTTACTTTTTATGGACTAACTAAATTGATGCCAATTTGGAAATAAATTGGATTGGTTAATGTGTTTTCCATGTAGTAAGGTTTGTCTGAACCAATCAATCTTAAAATATCGCCTTGGTCTATATTGAAGTTATAATTCAATCTATAGCCAACTTGCGCGCTCACCCAGATAAAATCTGTAATTGCTTTTTCAAAGGTAATACGAGGTCTGATTTCAGATCTGCGTAACTCCAAATCGTTGTAGGCAGCATTATAATTTGCACCACTGGTGCGATTTAACATGGTATAGCTATTTCCTTCCAATTCATACCCAAAAAACAACAAGGTTCTTGGGCTAAAGGTTCTTCTTACGGCAAATCTAGATGGGAATACGGCCTCAATTCCCCATTTACGGTTTTGAAAAGTATGATTGAATAAAATGAGTGGCAAATATCCTTTTGCCCCTGGTCTGTAGCTATGTGAAAATCCAATGGCAAACATGGAGTAATCATTGCGTTTCCAACCATAAAATCCGGCAGCAGTTAATTTTGGCTTTAACAAATATTCACCAATTTTATCATCGCTTAGGTTGTAATCTCCATTGGCATCGGCTGAACCAAAAAATAAAATAAAGTTCTTTTCATTGAGTGGTTTAAAGATGGTGGTGTTTAAGCCAATGGTAGTTAATCCGTGGTGTGTTAAATTATGGGTCACATAGTTTGCAGCTGTATGCGACCCCATACTGTAACCATTTCTCCAATAGGTTCCACCCAAGTTAATCAGCCATTTGGTATTCGATAATACTGGAACATTGGCTACTAGCCTTAATCCGCCAGAAGAGTTGATTTTTGCATTTCCATCTTTGATATAAGTCGTCCCATTAGCATATGGATCGGTGTTGGTAAAATCGTGCGCACCCTGATAATCGTAGGCTACAGTAATTAACTTGTTCGGACTTAAGCCAAGAACCTTTGAGGTGCAATAGCGCTTGGCTCCATCTGCCATGCCCATATCCGCAAATTGGCTAAAATCAATTTGCTCTTCTGGTATGGAATCTTTTTGGGCATTAGCCTCATTAAAACTGTAAATAATTGAGATGAATAGTATGATTTTTTTCATTGTATGGAATTGGTGTTTATTAATGAGCTTCTTATTTCCTTTTGAATTTGTGCAATCTTTGAATTCAAAATTAAACTTCATTCACAATTATAGGATTCTTCTCCAAATTTTTAATTGATTTATTTAAAATAAGTTTAAAAGCTTTGTATTTTCGACCCAAAATAAAATTATCGCTTTGTATTCAATCATTCGTAGCCTTCTTTTTATGATGCCCGCCGAAAAGGCGCACCATTTCACCTTCCATTCACTTCGTTTTTTTATGAAAATACCTTTGGTTCGAACCATTTGTATGAACATTTTTAGCGTAAACGACACTTATGAATTCCTAGGCTTAACATTCAAAAATAGGGTAGGACTTGCCGCTGGTTTGGATAAAAATGCCGAATACCTGAGCGAATTGGAAGCCTTGGGTTTTGGCTTTATTGAAATTGGCACTGTTACGCCCAAGCCTCAAGCCGGAAATGATTTACCTCGCTTGTTTCGTTTAAAGCAAGATGAATGCCTCATTAATAGAATGGGTTTTAACAATGATGGAGTAGAAGTAGTGGTTCAGCGGCTAAAAAACCGTCCTACAGGAATTATTGTAGGCGGAAATATTGGCAAAAATAAAGTTACTCCCAACGAATTGGCTGTAGAAGATTATGCTATCTGTTTTGATAAACTATACCCTGTAGTAGATTATTTTGTGGTGAATGTAAGCTCACCTAATACCCCAAACCTCCGAGAATTACAAGATAAAAAGCCGCTATTGGAGATATTGAATAGGCTCATTGTACAAAGAAAAAATAAGGTAAATGCCGGAGAGATACAAAAACCTATTTTATTAAAAATTGCTCCAGATTTAACCGATTCACAAATTGATGATGTAATAGAGATTGTACAAGAAAGTGGTATTGATGGACTAGTTGCAACCAATACAACTATTGCCAGAACGGGCTTAATTACTCCAGCAGACGAGGTTGCCTCTATTGGTTCTGGCGGTTTAAGTGGCAAAGTTTTGCAAAGCAGAGCCACAGAGGTAGTGACATACATTGCTCAAAAATCAAAAGGTAGCATCCCTATTATTGGAGTTGGTGGCATACACAATGAAGCAAGCGCGCTCGAAAAAATAAATGCAGGTGCTAGCTTGGTTCAAGTATACACTGGCTTTGTTTATGGTGGTCCACCTTTCATTAAAAAGATAGCCAAATCCATATTAATGAACAAGGCTAAATAGCCTCACCAACTACAAAAGTGCTTCCGCCAATAAAAATCATATCGTCTTTTTGAGCAGCCAACTTCGCTGCATCTCTAGCCTCAGTTACGGTTGCATAAGTTTTACCCTGCAAACCAAATGTTATAGCTTTGCTTTGTAGTTCCTTTTCATCTAAGGCTCTAGGAAGGTTTGCTTTGGTAAAATAGTAGATTGCATTTTTAGGTAGCAAGGCTAAAATCTTTTCAATGTCTTTGTCTTTTACCATGCCAATAACCATGTGTAAGTTAGAATATTTTTGATCGGCAATTTGTTTTATGATATAGGCTATACCATGTTCGTTATGTCCGGTATCGCAAATGGTTAAAGGTTGTGTATTTAAAATTTGCCACCTACCCATTAATCCTGTATTCCTCTTTACATGCAATAAGCCTTCTCTGGTATCGCTCTCAGTAATCTTAAAGCCCGCAAGCCTAATGGGTTCTAGCGCCGACAATACCGTACCAATATTTTTTTGCTGATAAATTCCATTCATATCGCAAAACACATTCTTCCACAACTCGCCAAACTGAAATTGCACATCAAAGGCCGCATGAATCAACGAGCTTTTAAAATAAAGGATATTTACCTTTTGGTTCGACAAGAATATGGGACTATCTTCTACTCTTGCTTTTTCCATAAAAACCGGAAACGTTTCTGGTTGGTATTCGCCTATAATTACAGGTGTTTTGGGTTTGATAATTCCAGCTTTTTCACTAGCAATTTTAGGTAAAGTATCTCCCAATAAATCGGTATGATCCAAGCCTATGTTGCTAATGACACTCAATAAGGGTTTTATGATATTGGTTGAATCTAATCTGCCCCCAAGCCCTGTTTCTATGATGGCAATATCAACTTTTTCCTCTGCAAAATAATCGAAACACAGCGCCACTGTCATTTCAAAAAATGAGGGATTCACAATCTCAAAAAGTGCTTTGTGTTCAGCCACAAATTCAATCACTTTTTCTTGCGAAATCATTTCACCATTGATCTTAATTCGCTCCCTAAAATCTTTTAAATGTGGCGAAGTATAAAGCCCAGTTTTGTATCCCGCCTCTTGCAAAATAGAAGCTAACATGTGGCTGCAAGATCCTTTGCCATTGGTACCTGCAATATGAATGGTTTTGAATTTTCTTTCGGGATTGTCCAATGCTTTACAAAGTGCAAGGGTATTGTCCAAATCATTTTTATAAGCAGCACTGCCAATCCTTGTAAACATTGGCAATTGGCTAAATAAATAATCTAATGTTTCTTGGTAAGTTGCCATGCAAGTTTTAGCCAATAATAAATGATTGGTAACAGCGAAATTAGCCTAGGAAATTGAATTTAAAAATGATTAATAATAATTAACAATATTTTTATCCTAAAGCAACTTTCGGTTTGAACCAAACACCAATAAAATATTAGTTGAATGAAATATAATTCTGCTAAATCGAATTACCCGGTGGCTGAGCTTGTCGAATGAACGGTGGCTGAGCTTGTCGAAGCCCTGTTCAATGGAAATAACGATTACGCTATAAGGCAAATTCTCCTATCCCGGATGCCACTTCGACAAGCTCAGTGACCGATGGCTGGATGCTCAGTGACCGCACTTCGACAAGCTCAGTGACCGGTGGCTGGATGCTCAGTGACCTGTTAATTACATTATAGATACTTTGGGAGCAAGAAGCTAGATGCCAGAAGCCAGTAGCTAGATGCCAGGAGCATTCCTACGGTTTAAACCTAAAAATAATCGTCATTGTTCCGTATTGTTCATCCGGACCATCGTCTCTTGAAGAGAATTTGGTTTTGAGTGCACCCTCTTTGGCTTTGTTTAGTAAAGCTGTTTCAGTGGTGGTGCTACCAACTTGTCCAGGTACCGCTTTTATAACATTACCATCGCGGTTTACTGTAATTCTAACTACTACTTTACCTACTGATTTAGAATTGTCTTCTATATTTGGTAATTGTTTTACCTTTCTTCCTGCTAAATCAAATGAAATACCATCAGGACCAGTTTCTCCAGTTCCAAATCCGCTATTGCCTTTTCCACGTCCGTCTTTGTCGCCATCTGGGTTGCCATCTGGCTCACCTTCATTTCCTGGGTTTTGGCCATCGCCATATCCGCCATCGTTGCTTTTATTCTTTTTGGTAAACAACGCTTGTTGGTTAACTTTTTTAGGCAATTCCAATTGTGGTTTCTTTTGTTCAACTACAGGTTTTGGTTCAGCCTTTTCTACAGGTTTGGTTTTGGTTTTTTCTTTTATCTCAACACTTTCTGCTTCATCAGAAGTTAAAGGTGTTTCTTCTGTTTGCTCACTAATAGGAACATATTGCTCAGTAGGAGTAGGGTCTGGAGTTGGCGAGTTATTATGACCTCCCATGTTTTCTTCACCCAAACTCATTTGTATGCCTTGGTATTCCAACGGAGGATTTGGCGGATACATAACCACCAAAAATAAAATGGCAAACAAGATTCCGTGCACCAATGTGGTGCCTATAAAACCATATACTTGGTGCTTGTGGTCTTTTCTTTCTATGTAATATTGTTCTGCTGCCATATAGTTGGTAAAATTAGGTTGAACCAATCACCTAAGAAATTAGGTTTTTGAACCTGTTAACAGTGTACAACGCTATCTGACTTATTTAGCGTACAATTAAACACTATTTTCTTTTGAGGTCGCCGTTTTCTAGGGCCTTTAAAAATTTACCCCAAGCAAATACATCCAATACTGGTATAGGTTGAGCCTGACCATTGTAATAAGCTTTATTAGCATATTCATTGAACTTCCATGATGCATTGGCGTAACCATCATTTGGTAAGTTTTCTGCCATATCCGAAAGTGGTTTTCTTCTCAAGTTTTGTTCTGCTAAGGCATAATCACTTTGTGGCAATTTTTGTCGCGAAAACAGGTAATCCAACTGCTCGGCTGTTGGTCGACCTATGATTACCACGTCTTCCATTAAAAAAGTATCTTCAACCATTGCCACCACACTTTTAAATTTAGTGCCATTGGTATTTGAAGGTACTTTAAAATATTTTGGTTCAAACCCAAGGCAGGTAAAAATCAACACATCAGATCTTTTGGCCACAAAAGAAAAATAACCTTGCATATCAGAGTAAGTACCTCTACTGGTGCCGCTAATTCTGATGGTGGCAAAAGGAATGGTTTTGGTACTATCATAGTTAACCACAAATCCTGTAAACTGCACCAAATCTGAGTCGTTGCGCGTTTGTGCCACGCCATCAAACTTGCAAATGCTAAGTAAAATAAATGCTAAAATTAAAATTGATTTGATGTGCTTCATTAAAAGAAATATCCTGCGGTTAAACAGCCTAGTACAATTATAGGACTAGGCACTTTGGTTGACAATAATAAGAATAAAGTAGTTAATAATACGAGCATATTTTCCTCATTTACTTCAACGGGCAAAAACAACAAGTAGGCGGATGATATTACCAAGCCGGCAGAAGCAGCATTTACGCCCTCTATGGCATTTTTTACTGGTTCAAAATTCTTTAATTGATTCCAAATAGGGTAAACAAAAAACACCAACAGTATTCCGGGTAAAAAAATGGCAATTGAGCAAGAAATCATTCCTATAATTTGCCCAAAGAAGCCATAATCTTTTAAACTAACTGCTCCAGCAAAAGAGGCAATGGAAAAAACAGGTCCGGGCATGGCTTGCAAAAAGCCAATACCAGCCAAAAATTCTGAGGCTTCCATATAATGTTTGTATTCCACAAACTGATTAAACATCAATGGAATCAATACATTTCCACCACCGAATATAATACTACCATACCTAAAGTTATTTTCAAACAACAATAGAAACCTGTTTTGCGTGGCAACCCCCAAAATAGCTGCTACAACAAAAATTCCTACAAACAACCACATGTTATTCCACCTGATATTCTTTATTGGGTCAGGTTTTTTTATCCTTCCTCTTGTATTGATATAACTAGATATTAATCCTCCTACAGTTAGCATAACAGGTATTAGAAATGGCGATTGTAGAATAATTCCAACGTAAGCTGTTCCCAACAAAAGCGCCCAATGGTAACGTTTTGTTACAAAAAGTTGAATAAATTTATAGGCGGCATAAATCAAAAAACCACTTGCCATGGGTTGCAAGTATTTCATAAAATCTAGCCTTGGATTGTCTATATTGAGGTTAGTGAGAATGATACCTAAAAGGCCCATAATAACACAAGCTGGGAATATCCAAATAGCAAGGGTGGCAAAGGCAAAGGTAGGGCCCCCCATTTTATAGCCAATAACTGTGATGGTTTGCGTAGAGGTGGGACCGGGTAACATACTGCACAATGAGTTGTACTCTACCAATTCATTGTCTGTTAAGTAGTTTTTCTTTTTAACTAAGTGTTTCCTAAATTGAGTAAAATGTACCTGCGGACCACCAAAGGCCGTTAATGCCAATTTTAATACATCTAATAAGAATAAGATTTTCTTAAAATGTTTATATTGGTTAGGCCTTTTCATTAATCAAAACTAATAAAATAAACATAAAAAAGGCGACTAATTTGTCGCCTTTTTTAATTATATTCTCTTTTAATTAATTAGCAGCTTTTTGTAAGCAATGCCTTCCGAGCTTATTATTTTAATTAAATAATAACCTGGTTGGTGTTGGTTCAAAACGAAATTAGCACTTGGTAATTTAGTATTTAAAGCATTGTTGTGCTGAACCAATTTTCCACTTAAATCATAAATTTCAATTCCTACAACGCTTGCGCCGTTAAAAACATCAATGGTTATTTCGGTTTTTGCAGGATTAGGATACATTCTAAAATTCTCGTTTTCTATCATAGAATTTAAACCAGCTACTGGTGGTAAAGAATAATTTTCTGTCCCATCAGTTCTTGAAGCAGATGAACCTTGAATGGCAAGGAATCCTAAACCCCTGCGGGCAAAAGCCTTCCACAACAAGTCTCTATTAGCACCACCGTTGTTAATTGAGTCTGCTTTGATAATGGCATTTCTAGCATCAATAAAACCAGGGCTACAAGGTTGTAATTTTAAACCATCCATCACCAATTGCATGGTTTTATTGTTGCCACCTTTGCCATTATACCAATCTGCATCAAAACCATATTTGTCAATCATATCCCAATAAATATCATATAACATACTGCACCATACAGAACCAACGCCATGCGGCACTGCCAATGTTTTGATGCTATTGTAAGTTACAGGATTAATAGTCATGTTTCTAGAGTATTTATAATTTCTAATACCCAGTCCATTGGTATCTTGGTCAATTAAAAAAGTACCTATTCCGCGAGATGTAGAAGCAGAAGTTTCCCAAGTTCTAGTTGTTAAAGCCAAAGCAAAAAAATCACTCCATCCTTCGCCAGCTTGTTCTTGGTTGCCTAAACAACTTGAATTAGCTGGTCCTCCGGTTAACCTTGTAGAAATTCCATGTCCGTATTCATGAGCCATAACTCCATTATCCAAATCGCTGTCATAAACCCTTGCGGTATTGAATTGAGAAGAATCAAAAAGGGTTACAATAACGGAATCAGTTGAAAGTGCATTCTTGATAAACACACCTGTTGAAAAACTGATAGAGATAGAAGGAATGGTAATGGTAGCATCAGCCCCATTTATCGCTGTAGGGGTAAATCCATTGATATTATGAGCAATAATTACTGCAATAGCACCCGCATTTTGAGCTGCCTTTATTTTTGTTCTATTCGATGCAGATTGTGTACCACAAGATCCTCCTCTATCAATCAATACAATATTACCTGCCATTTCGCTAGTATTAGCGATTAAACCACATCCAAAGCTCGTAGTTGCATTGCTGTCTTTTAACAAAACAATTTTACCTTTTAATCCTTCGGCTGTTAACCTAGGTCCGGCCACAGATTGTGGACCAAAAAACACTCCCGCAATGTCTGAAGGATATAAAATACCAAGGGTGTTATTCGAATTCGATGCCCCGGCGGTAGGCCATAGAAACATTTGCATCCTTCCTGAATTACCATCAACTGGAGTAGAGAAATTTGCGTTGCCAGTTCCACTTCCATCTTGCGCATCGGCTAAAACAGCATCCTTTCCTAAACCTTTACCCGAAAAATTCTTTTGTTGAAAGTTTCCACTTATTTCATCAAAGCCATAATTAAAAAATACGTCGTGCAATAAATTGTTCCAGAAAAATAAATTTACAATGGCTGCATTTAAGTTTTTAGCTGCTGAGGAATCTACACTGTATGGATAATCAAAGGTTAAACTATCTCCTCCATCAGGCGCAAAACCAATGGTAGTTTCATTGTCATTTGCTTTATCTTCTTTTGCCCAAACATTGTTTCCTCTGGTAATGGTAAATTCTGGACCAGCTACTCCATCCGTATCATGCCATCCAAATGGTGAGCTATTTGCTGCCGCTGGGTTACTAACCAGACTTCTTGGACCTCTTGCCGGACTCTCAAGTGGCAATGGAAAAACATTGTAGGTTCCATTGTTTGCTTTTTTACCAAGTGAGATGGCACTTACTTCCTCATCAAAATTAAAACCAGTCGATTTTTTTGCGCTATTTGAAGGATGGATAGGCAATTCACAATGAGTTGTATAACTAACTTGTTCTATAATTTCACCAGTTTGTGCATCTACTTTTTTGTTCCACCAATCATTTGTTTCATCATTTAAGATTTCAACTTGATATACCAATATTAGTTTGTCGGCCTTGGCAAAATAGCCTTGCTTCACAGCAATTTTTTCTGAAGAAATAGTTGGGTCGAACCAAACCATTTTACCGTTATTCCACTCCGAAGTTTTGTTTGCAATACTTGCAGCAGAAATTCCTTCCGAAGCAGCTGCAGATTGCAAAGATTGCATAGGACTCAATTTAGCTGTTTTGCTATTTATTCTGGCTTCTGCAGTAGGAATGAAATTATGGTGGTAGGCCACAACTTTACCAGCTTGGTTTAAATGAATATCCACATTTGCATTGAAAACCTCTACTCCAAAAACCAATTGGTTGCCATAAACATGGGTAATGCCATTGTGTGAACTTGTGTATTGAGAGGTAATTGCAAATTCTAGTTTTTCTGCATTCGGAAATTGCTCGTTTTTTAATACCCGAGCCAATTCGCTTGTTATTTGTGTTTGACTAACTTGCGCATTGGCATTAAACAAAAATGTTCCAAGAATTAATAGTAGTAGTAGCGTTTTTTTCATGTATGGTTTGGTTCAAAAATTTATAAAATCAAATATCAAGAACTTAATAATGTAATCCTAATATGGAGGATTGAAATGACATAATAAACAAGTAAAAACCTACTTTCTTACACATTTAAGACAATTAACCAGATTTTTTTAAACTCTTTTTAATGCTTTTGATCCAAATTTTTGGTGAAGAGGTAGTAAAATAAAAATAATAGAGTAGGCAACCCCTAATTGAGATTGCAAGGGTGCTTCAAATTGAAAGCCTACACTCATAATTATTAGGTGGGTTAATAGGAGTGGATCGAAATAGGCCTTTTTATAAAATAGAGGAAAGTAAAAACTACAGGTGAAAACGATAACGCCAATGATTCCAATAGCGCCCAAGTAATATAAAAACTGATTATGTGGGGTAATTATTTTGCTTACATCTGGATAATCTTTTTTGAAAATTAAATCGTTTAAATCACTGATATCTCCTAAGCCACAGCCCCATAATAAGCTGCTTTCTTTTGCTATGCGTATGCCATTTTTATAAGAGATTATTCTGCTACCAAGACTCTGGTTATTGGCGCTTCCATTATTTTGGTAGTTGTTTAAATCTTGGGTGGTATTGGCAATTTTGTTGCTAACAGTAGGGGAAACCCTAAGGGTAATTCCGCCAATTACAAACAATACCACGGCCGCTAAAAAGGCCGTTTTGAATTGCCTTTTTTGAAAAATTAATTTACTTAATTCAACTATGATTATAAGATACATAGCCAATAAACCGCTGCGCACTGAGAATACATGTAAGAAAATAAACAAAAAAATACCTCCCACTAAAAATAGCATTCTTTCAGATTTTAACTTGTAGTACAAGTTTTTTTGATACAACCAGTTTGCTACATAAATTGCAAAAACAATCATTAAACTCAATGTTGGGTGGTGACTCAACAAGGTTGGCATTACCCTGCTTTCCAAATAAAGCTGATTGATAATTTCTTGGTTCAACAAGTAGTAACCAAAGGCAACCAAACAGATGAGCAATATGCCCAAAAAATAAAACTCATACAACAAGAAAAGCCTGCGAGATGACAATCGTGGAATCTTTATAAAACTCAATGGTAATAAAAGATAGGGGATGGCTATTTGCCACTTTTCCATTAAATAACTAAGGTTGTTTGAATAGAAAAAGGATGGCAATAAAATGAGATAAGAAATAATTAAAACCAAAAATGGTTTGGAATCCACTTTTTCGCTTAACTCAATTGGCTTGATCCAATAACTCAATCCCAAAAGTACCAAAAGAACCATACTCAAGCTTGGCAATATGCGCGCAAAATCAAGGATCATTATTCCTAAAATAAGAAATAAGCAGGCATAAAACATCAGGTATGATCTAAGTTTTTCCATCTTACTTAAGTATGTAATTTTTATATTCACCAATCCTGTAGCCTGTTTTACTTTCAAACCAATACAATAATCGGTTTTTAATTGAAATTTTTTCTTTATTCCACTTTGGTTCAAAAGGCCAATTCTTTTCTTTGATCCTATTTTGTATGCATTTGGGGTGCTGACCTAAAAATGGCAACAAATCATCAATGTCTGAATAATCAAAGTGGTTGATAGCTTCCTCCTGTGCCTTGATCCAATCGTCGGTATGCCACAATTGGTGAAAATTTTTAATTTTTTCTTTCATGGTTTCAGGATCACGAACCCAGCCATAATGAAATACTTCACCACCACTTTTTTTAACTCTTAACTTGTTATCACCTCTCCTAAAACCTTGTGCATCTTTATAAGATACAATATCGGGCAAGTTTCTAACTATCCTTATTTCATTTCTGTAATAACCCCGTGAGTTGGCCACATAATTAAAATTTCCAAAAAAGTGTTTGTACGAAAACAGCAATCCTTCAATTTCTTTATTGTGAAGATTGTTTTGCATTGCCGAGCTAATTTCATCGTAGTATTCATCATTGAATAATTCATCCGCTTGAATATATACACACCAATCAGCGCTTGGGTCAACCAGCTTTTTGGCTTTATCTGTTTCAACTGCAAGCACCCTTCCTCCTTCACGTAAACTATCGTCCCAAACAGATTCAAAAATTTTAATTTTATCGGATTGGATAGATTGAATAAGTTCCAAGGTGCCATCAGTTGAATTACCAACTAATACAATTATTTCATCGCACAATGGTAAAATAGAACATATAGATTCAACCACGGGGTAGTCGTATTTAATGGCATTTCTTACAATGGTAAATCCGCTAACAAACATAGTTATTTTGCTCTGATGGCCTCAACTGGATCTAATTTGGATGCGGTATAGGCTGGAATAAATCCAGAAATAATACCTATGCTAACAGATACCAAAATACCTGTTACAATATTTCCTGTGCTCAAAAATAAATTGATTTCCATGTAGTGCTTTACTAATAAAGTTATTGAAAAAACACTCAACAAACCTACCGCTCCGCCCACCAAACAGAGCACAATGGCCTCCACTAAAAATTCAATTAAGATGAAATAATTTTTAGCACCCAAAGACTTTTGAATTCCTATTTGTTGTGTTCTTTCTTTTACACTCACAAACATGATGTTGGCAATTCCAAAGCCGCCAACCAATATGGCAAATAATCCAATGATCCATCCACCTAGGTTTACCACGCTAAACAAACTCTTCAAGGGTTTTGATAACAAGGTGGTTTTATTTATTGCAAAATCTGGATCTTCGCTAGGCCTTAATTTTCTAATCGACCGCATTACACCTTTTAGTTCGTTTTCGAGCAGGTCAACTGAAATGCCATCTTTGGCTTTAATTTGAATCCTGCTATTTACATTATTGCTATTCAATCTTACATAGCTGGCTGCTGTTTTTACAGGAATCACAAATACATTGTCCATGCTATTTCCCAACATGCTTTCGCCTTCTTTTTTAAACACGCCAATTACCCTAAATTTTTTTCCTTTTACGCTAATTTCTTTTTCAATAGGAAATATAGATGGGAACAAATTTTCTTTAATGTCTGAACCAATTACAACTACTTGGTCTGCATTCTTAGATTCATTTTCGGTGAAAAAACGTCCTTCCTCCAACTCAAAATCTTTTATATCCGGAAAGCCTTGAGAAACTGCCATTCCAGTCACATTTTCGGCATTTAAATTTTTATATTTAACAGTAGCACCTGGTAGGTTAATGCTCAGAGCCATTCCCTTTCCTAGGGTAACATATTCTTCTAATTTCTCTAATTCGTCGAGGGTTGGGTTAGGCCTGTTCATGTATTGCCACCACTTATAATCTGGGCCAAACTCCCAAGGCCATTTTTCAATAATGGCAACATCTTTTCCCAAACTATCAACGCTGTCTTGCAAGTTTCTTTCTAGTGAATTAACAATACTCAATACCATGATGATGCAAAAAATGCCGATGGTAATTCCTAATGTAGATAGAAACGTACGAACCATATTGCTGCGCAGCGCCGCAAAAGCAGATTTTCCACTTTCAATAATCTGACCAATTACCAATCCAAATTCACTCTTCTTTTTCATCCAATTTGTTTTAGTTTCTATCCATTAAATTATCAACGCTATTGTCGTAAGCTTTTATAATGTTTCGAACCAATTTATGACGCACCACATCTTCAAAAGAAAGGTAGGCAAACTCAATTCCTTCAATTCCTTCAAGGATTTTAATGGCTTTCACCAAACCCGACATACTTTTTCTTGGAAGGTCTATTTGCGTAAGGTCGCCAGTGATAATAAACTTGGCATTTGGCCCCATGCGGGTTAAAAACATTTTTAATTGTAAGTCGGTGGCATTTTGTGCTTCATCCAAAATAACAAAAGCATTGTCCAAGGTTCGTCCCCTCATAAAGGCCATTGGTGCAATTTCAATGACCCTTGTTTCCAGGTACAACTTAAGTTTTTCTGGCGGAATCATGTCGTCTAAAGCATCATACAAAGGCCTTAAGTAAGGATCAATTTTTTCTTTTAGGTCGCCCGGTAAAAATCCAAGATTTTCTCCAGCCTCCACTGCCGGCCTAGCTAAAATGATGCGTTTAATTTCTTTGTTTTTTAAAGCGCGAACGGCTAAAGCAACTGCAGTGTAAGTTTTACCTGTTCCGGCCGGACCAATGGCAAAGAGAATATCGTTTTTATCCATCAAGGTAACCATTTTGCGTTGGTTTGGTGTTTTTGCCCTAATAACTTTTGCATGATTTCCATACAAAAGCACATCACCTTGGTCGCCTTGATTTTTATTTTCTTCTTTATTTTTTTCTTTGCCTAAACTGCCACTCAATATCATTTCCAATTGAATGGAAGTGATGCCTCCATTTTGCTCAATGTGGTGAATCATGTGCTCAAATTTTTCCTCAAAGAGGGCTATTTCACTGGCTTTACCTTGTAAAATTACTTGATTACCTCTGCCCACAATTTTCAATTGCGGAAAATGCAATTGAAAAGTTTTTAGGTTTTGATTATGAACTCCAAAAGCTACTGATGGTTCAAGTTGTTCAATTAAGATTTCTTTGCTATTCAAATTTTAGTGTACTTGCGGATAATTTGTACGAAAATAGTAAAAGAAATTGAACTCTGTTATTACTCTTATTTCTGATTATGGTGCAGGCAGCCCATACACAGCAGCAATGCTTGGCACGGCCCTTACACTTATGCCTCAAACAAAGGTAATTGAGCTATCGCACCATATTCCTCCATTCGATTTGGTTCAGGCCGCCTTTTTTTTAAAATCTGTTTACCACCAATTTCCAGAGAGAACTTGCCATTTAATTTGCCTCGATACCAGTATTTCTTTGCACAAAAAAATATTATTGGTGGAGGCCGATGGACATTATTTCTTGGGTGCCGATAATGGTATTTTTTCGCTTTTGTTTGATCAAAATTTGGTTCGAACCTATAAAATTATGACAAATGAGGAGGCACATTTAAACCTCTTTCCAGAAAAAAATATTTTTCTACCTTTTTTGGCCAAGTTTTTTGAGCAAGGAAGTTTGGATGGCTTGGTAATTCAAGATCAATTTGGTTCAAAAAAACAAAACCTACAAGTAACCCAAGAGGAGAATAGCATAAGGGGAACAGTCATGTTTATTGATGGATACAGCAATGCTATTACCAATATTCACAAAAACTTGTTTGAAAATACTGGCAAAGGCCGTGCATTTATTTTATACTATTGGGGAAAGCACACCATAGAAAAGTTAAGTGCCAATTTTGAAGATAGCAATGCCGGCGATGACATCATGCTTTTCAACGAAAATCAGTATTTGATGTTGGCCATCAACAAAGGTAAAGGTGCACAACTGCTGGGTTTAAAACCAGGGTCGAACATCATCATAGAATTTCAAGAAGATTCAGACCTAATTTAGTCGTTTCCTTCTCCTCGCTTTAAGCTATACTTATCAATTTTATTGTACAAATGACTGCGTTGAATGTCGATTTCAGCAGAAGTTTTAGCCACATTCCAACCGTTTTTCTTCAACTTCTCTTCTATAAAAATGCGCTCCACATATTCCTTAAAATTTTGTAAGGTACTAAACCGTTCGTAGATAGATTTCTCCTCATCTCTGGCATTAATTGGGTTGGCAAATTTTTGTATGTCTTCTAAAGTAATGCGTGGCTGACCCAATATTACCAAGCGCTCCACAATGTTTCTGAGCTCCCTGATATTGCCGCTGAAATTGAGTTTCTTGAATTCTTCCAGGGCTTGTGGCAAGAATGTTTTCTTAGGCAAGTTACCATCTTCACAAACCTCTTTCACAAATTTTTCTGCTAACAAAGGAATATCATCTCTTCTTTCATTCAAAGAAGGAACATGAATTAGAATCACACTTAAGCGGTGGTATAAGTCCATTCTAAAAGTGCCTTTTTCAATTTCTTTGAGCAAGTTTTTGTTAGTAGCCGCAATCACACGCACATCTACGTCAATGTCTTTTTCGCCTCCTACACGGGTAATTTTATTTTCTTGCAAAGCTCTCAATACTTTTGCCTGAGCAGATAAGCTCATATCTCCAACCTCATCTAGGAAAATAGTGCCTTGGTGGGCTTGTTCAAATTTGCCAATTCTTTGCTTAATGGCAGAGGTAAAAGCACCTTTTTCGTGCCCAAACAATTCGCTTTCTATTAACTCTGTTGGTATGGCGGCACAATTTACTTCTATCAATGGGTTTTTGCCACGTAAACTTTTTTCATGAACCCAGCGCGCAACCAATTCTTTACCCGTACCATTTTCTCCAGTTATCAAAACCCTTGCATCGGTAGGAGCAACCTTATCTATAGTGTCCATGATATTTTTAATGGCAGGAGATTCTCCAATGATATCTCTAGTTTTGGAAGCCTTTCTGCGCAATACCTTGGTTTCAATCACCAATTCCTTGCGGTCAATGGTGTTTCTTAAGGTAATCAGCAATTTATTCAAATCTGGTGGCTTTACAATAAAATCAAAAGCACCTTTTTTAGTTGCTTCAACAGCCATTTCCACATTGCCATGTCCAGAAATCATGACAAAAGGCAGATCTTCATCCATTTCTTTGGCCTTGGTTAAAACAGTCATACCATCCATTTTGGGCATTTTTACATCGCACAAAACAGCATCATATTCCTCATTTTCAATTTTTCGTAATCCCTCTTCGCCATTAGCGGCCTCATCTACTTGATAGCTTTCATATTCAAGAATTTCTCGAAGTGTACTGCGAATAGCTTTTTCATCATCAATAATTAATATTCTGGCCATAACTTTTTTTTAAGGAATTGTAAAAATGAGAATTTTTGTGTTTATTAAAAACATTGTTGATATTTAATTAGAATTATGGATAATACACCTTTTTAGGTACTTGTTAAAAAAACATAGATAAACAGCCTCAAGTGTATGGTTTTCAATGCATATATGGGGCTATTTCATTTAAACCTTTGAGGATATTACACACAAAGAAATTTATTTTGTAAAACTTAACAATCACCTTAAATACCCAAAAAAGACCAAAACGGAAAGCCGGCAATGGGCAAAAGTGCATGCCCTAAAACAAGAAAGGCAGATTATATTTTATTTAAACAAATTAATTGCCTCCAAGGTATTTAGCAATAAACCCACACGGGTCATTGGTCCTACGCCGCCTGGAACTGGTGTAATATAGCTCGATTTTGGTGCTACACTTTCAAAATCCACATCGCCTTTTAACCTAAAGCCGCTTTTGGCGGTGGCATCTTCAACTCTTGTAATACCTACATCAATTACAACTGCGTCTTCTTTAACCATTTCTCCTTTTAAGAAACTTGGTCTACCTATTGCGGCAATAACGATATCTGCTTTTTGGGTATAGCTGGCAAGGTCAACTGTTTTACTATGGCAAACGGTAACCGTACAATTTTTTTGCAACATCAATGCGCTCATTGGCTTGCCAACAATATCACTTCTGCCAATTACCACGCAGTATTTTCCTGTTAATTCAATGTTGTAATGCTCCAATAATTTAATGATACCAAAAGGAGTAGCTGGTAAAAATGTTTTGAGTCCTTTAAACATCATCCCAACATTCATGGGATGAAATCCATCTACATCTTTTTTGTAACTAATGGTTTCTGTAATGCGTTTTTCATTGATGTGCTTGGGCAATGGCAACTGCACTATTAAACCATCTATATTTGGGTTATTGTTTATTTTAATTACTTCGGCAATTAATGCTTCTTCAGTAGTATTGGCATCAAAACGTAAAACCGTAGAATCAAATCCAACTTCAATACAATCTTTTTCTTTGGCTGCCACATAGGTTATGCTTGCACCATCACTACCAACCAAAATAGCAGCTAAATGAGGTGCTTTTTTACCAGCAGCTTTCATTGCCTCTACTTTGGCTTTTATCTCTAGTTTAATTTTTTGAGAAACTTCATTTCCATTAAGTAGGTTCATAATCTTTGGTATTTAATCCAATTTAAGAACAGCCATAAACGCAGATTGTGGTATTTCTACTGAACCAACTTGGCGCATGCGTTTCTTTCCTTCTTTCTGCTTCTCTAACAACTTACGTTTGCGAGAAATATCTCCTCCATAACATTTAGCGGTAACGTCTTTTCTCAAGGCCTTAATGGTTTCTCTAGCAATAACCTTTGCGCCAATACTTGCTTGAATTGGTATTTCAAATTGGTGACGAGGAATCAATTCTCTCAACTTTTCACAAATGCGTTTACCAAAATCATAAGCTCTATCTCTGTGAATGATTGCCGAAAGCGCATCCACATTGTCTTTATTCAACAAAATATCTAATTTCACCAAATCAGATTCTACATAACCAATAGGATGGTAATCAAAGGAAGCATAACCTTTTGAAATGGTTTTTAATTTGTCGAAGAAATCAAAAACAACCTCCGCCAATGGCATATCAAATACCATTTCAACTCTAGTAGTGGTTAAGTATTTTTGTTCTTTTAAAATTCCACGTTTTCCAAGGCATAATCCCATAATTGGACCAACATAGTCAACATGCGTAATGATTTGTGCCTTGATAAATGGCTCTTCAACATGAGCGATGTAATTGGAATCTGGCAAATCACTTGGATTATTTACCACATTCATTACCCCTTTGTTATCATAACAATGGTAACTTACATTGGGCACAGTAGTAATTACCGTCATTTTAAACTCGCGCTCCAAACGTTCTTGGATAATCTCCATGTGCAACATTCCCAAGAAACCGCAACGAAAACCAAAGCCCAAGGCGGCAGATGATTCAGGCTCAAAAGTTAAAGAGGCATCATTCAATTGAAGCTTGTACATGCTTTCTCTTAACTCTTCAAAATCTTCTGTATCTACTGGGTAAATACCTGCAAATACCATTGGTTTTACTTCTTCAAATCCTTTGATGTTTTCGGCCGTTGGTCTATCCACATGGGTAATGGTATCACCCACTTTTACCTCACGTGCTTCTTTGATTCCAGAAATAATATAGCCCACATCGCCTGCAGATATTTGTGCGCGTGGCTCTGGGTTCAAACCTAAAATACCTACCTCATCAGCTAAATATTCGCTGTTATTCGACATAAACTTAACCTTGTCGCCTTTCTTAATAACGCCATCAATTACCCTAAAATAGGCAATAATTCCTCGGAATGAATTGAAGACAGAGTCGAAAATCAAAGCTTTCAAAGGGGCATTGATATCGCCTTTTGGGGCAGGCACTCTTTTTACAATTGCTTTTAAAATATCACGTACTCCTTCACCTGTTTTTCCGCTCGCCCTTAAAATATCTTCATAATCACATCCAATCAAATCTATGATCTGATCGCTTACCTCCTCAGGCATAGAATGAGGAAGGTCGATTTTATTGAGAATTGGAATAATCTCCAAACCTTGGTCGATAGCCAAATACAAATTGGAAATGGTTTGGGCTTGTATCCCTTGACTAGAATCTACAATCAGCAAAGCACCATCGCAAGCGGCAATAGAACGAGATACCTCGTAACTAAAATCCACGTGGCCTGGAGTATCAATCAGATTCAGTTTGTACTTTTTACCATCCAACTCATAATCCATTTGAATGGCATGACTCTTAATGGTAATGCCGCGTTCACGCTCTAAGTCCATATTGTCAAGCAATTGCGCTTGCATTTCCCTTTGCGTAGTGGTGTTGGTATATTCTAAAAGCCTATCAGCAAGTGTGCTCTTGCCATGATCAATATGTGCGATGATACAAAAATTTCTTATGTGGTCCATTGGCACGAAAATAAGTAAATTTGGCCTTATTATTGTGTAAGTTTTTATTGTTATGAAACAAACAGCAGTAATTTTCTTGTTTTTATTGGGTTCATGCATAAAACCCAGTTATTACCAAACGCAACAAACCTCATTGAACGCACTTTACGAAAATGATTTTGCGAAGAGTTTAGCCGAATTAGAAAAAAATGAATACCTCAAAGTGGATTTTAATGCAAATCTATACCAAATAGAAAAAGGACGATTGCTCTTTTTAATGGGAAAATATGAGGAGGCTTCCAAATTATTGATTGAGGCCGAATTGAGCATGGAGGATTGGAAAACCTTTCATTATAGAAATTCAAATGGAGAGAGCAAATACATTGTTGATAAAAGATATACAACTGATGGTAGTCCTTTGCCACCGCCTCCTGCAGAAGTTGGCGATTTGATTGCTTTTCCTTCCGGGAAAGTAAGGGGCATTTATGGTTATACTACCGTAGCTAGTTATAAATCCCCAAGGAAACTCAATTTTATTTGTAATGATTATGAACGACCATTAATCAATTTTTATGTTGGTTTGTGTGGGGTTCAACTCCGCGATGACAAGCCAATGGTAGAGGCGAAAAGACTCAATAATTTGATGGAAAACCTAGATACCAGAAAATTTGCCATGAATCCTGGGCAGGTTAACTATGCAACAAACCCTTTTATACCTCTTACAAGTGGTATTTTTTATGAATCAATGGGAGATTACAACAACGCATTAATCGAATATGAAAAAGCGGTAACTTGCTTTGAAGACAAATATTGTTATGCTAATTATGGGGTGAATATGCCAACCCAATTATTAATAGATGTGCTTTCAATATTGAAAAAATTAGGCTTCAATGATAGAATAGAAATCTTTACTAAAAAATATCCTTGGGTTCAAACCGAAAAAACAACAGTTAATAATACTGTAATTTTGTTAGTAGAAGAAGGTTTTGTGCCCCCTAAAGACCAAGAAGTTATTTGGTATTACGATGGGCAACCTTCAACAGTTAAAATTAAGGGATCTACAGCAAAAACGCAATCTACCGCAACAACAAGAGTAATTATTAGAGATCAAAACAATATGCCTGCTAATGCAGTTGTTGGTTTGAACCAAAACAACTTAAAAGGTGAAGCGATAATGAATTTTGATTATGGCATGAAGGTAGTTTTGCGTGAAAGGCTACTTTTGGAAAACGTTCGCAATAGCGATAATGTTAATGGCTCTATGATGAGTGGTATCACAAACCATGATACGAGAAATTGGCAAAACCTACCTGCTAAAGTTTATTATTACCGAGTGCCATTAAGCAGCTCCGCCAATGAAATAAGCATTAGCTATTACAATATAAAAGGGGAGAAGAAAATGCAAAAAGCCACAGTTTCACAACAAGCTAAAACCCAAGTTTTATACTTTTTTCTTAATTGAGTTTCGTGTTTTCCGCTTACTTTCGCAACATGTTGTTAAGTATTTTAGTTCAAGCACCTCCCATTTGGGTAGTATTTCCATTTGTTTCTTTGTTGCTAATGATTGCAACCGGACCTGTGCTATTTCCTAAAATTTGGCACCATTATTACAAGCAAATCAGTATTGGCCTGGGCTTGTTGGTTGGCTTATACTACATTATTGTTTTAAAAGATTTGATCCTACCTGTTGAAACTTTAGCCGAATACCTTTCATTCATTAGCCTTCTTACCATTTTATACATTGCCAGTGGCGGTATATTTTTGTTTGTAGATGTAGAATCGAAGGCTTGGGTAAATATTGCCTTTCTTTTTTTAGCTGGGTTACTTACCAATATCATTGGCACAACAGGTGCTTCTGTACTTTTTATTCGTCCTTTTATGCGCATCAACAGGTATAGGTTAAAACCTTACCACATTATTTTCTTTATCTTTATTGTATCAAATGTAGGTGGTTCATTAACACCTATTGGTGATCCTCCGCTGTTCATGGGTTTTTTAAAGGGTGTTCCTTTTCAATGGACTATCACCCATCTTTGGGCGCCTTGGTTGGTTGCCATGTTAGGACTATTAACCATTTTCTATTTCTATGAAAAAAAAAATACCGAATTAGATGAAATAGATGATAATTTGAAGTATACCAATAAGATTATTGTAAATGGCAAGCGCAACTTTTTTTGGCTATTCCTTGGCATATCTACGGTTTTTCTTGATCCAAATATTATTGATGGCCTGCCTCATATTGCTTACCATGGAAAGAAATTATCCTACCTACGTGAGTTAATTCAACTATCGGCAGCTTTTTTATGCTACCGTTTTGCCGACAAAAAGGCCTTACAAAGTAATAAGTTTGATTTTGATGCCATTAAAGAGGTTGCATTTTTATTCTTTGGAATCTTTTTGTGTATGATGCCTGCCTTGCAATCTTTGGAGGTTTTTGCCCATGCACAAAGCGATTCATTGATATTAACTCCCAGTTTAATTTATTGGTCGAGCGGATTTTTTAGCAGTGTTTTGGATAATGCACCAACTTACCTCAATGTTTTTGCCCTTATTTTATCAAATGCCGATTTAAGTATTAATAGTGTTGAACAAGTGCACCAATTTATGAATAGTGAAGGTGTTAACTTACTCAAAGCACTTTCAGTTGGCTCTGTTTTTTTTGGCGCCATGACCTATATTGGCAATGGTCCAAACTTCATGGTAAAAGCTATTGCAGAACAATCTGGTGTAAAAATGCCAAGCTTTGGCAAGTACATAGCTAGATATAGCCTACCCATATTATTGCCAATTTTAATCCTAGTTGGGTTGTTGTTTTTCTTATAAAGGCTGCTTATTAAAGCTGTTCGAAAACAGATTTTACTTCCTTTTTATTGGCACTTTTATCTCCGTTTTGTCCCAATGGAAAACCAATTGAATGGTGTTTGCGGTATCTTTTGGTTCAAACTTAACAGAAAATTGCTCCTCAAATGGTGCTTCGTTGCTACAAGGAACTTCAGTTCTAAAAACATCCTGTTCTGCATTGGCCTCTTGTGCTCCCCATCTGTCCCATTCCTTGTTAATGCAAATAGTCCACAATGTTGCACCAGGATACGCATACATTGAATATTTTCCAGGTGCAAGTTCTTTGTCGTTAAACATAATGCTTTGGTTGTTTTCAAAAGTAGTGGCCTCATTGGCACCTAAACGCCAATATTTGCCATAAGGTTGCAACGCTTCGGCCTGCTCATCGCCAAAAATAACCCTTCCTTTCGCATATGGCTTACAATAATTAATGGTAATGGCTAAATCGCCATCCTTTATTTGTGCAACCGCCGAGGGACTGTGTTTTTTGGTGTCCTTTTTGAACCAATTGAAGAATACAAATAAACCTACAACAATTATTCCGGTGATAATGAGTATCTTTTTTAACATTTGCTTTTTGATTACTAATCAAACATAATAATTATTTTTTATTTACAATATCATAATTTTTGAAGCTGTAAAATTTCATGCTCAGTTAATAGTCGGTAATTACCTGGTTTCAATTTTAATAATTCAATCGGACCAATACTAATTCTTTTAAGTTCGGTTACATAATTCTCAAGGGCAAAACACATTCGCCTAATTTGCCTGTTCAAGCCTTGGGTTAACTCAATTTTAAAGCTATCTAGGTCTATCAATTCAATTTTGCAAGGCAAGGTTTTTGTGCCAAGTATTTCAACACCTGCTTCCATTTTATCTTTAAAATCTGCAGCATAAGGTTTCTCAAGTTTTACCAAATACACTTTAGGTAATTTTCTTTCGGGCTGAATTATTTTATTGTATAAAAAGCCGTCATTGGTTAGTAATAACAATCCTTCCGAGGCTTTATCTAACCTGCCAGCATAAAATAAATGGGCAGCTTCCTTGGGTAATGCTTGAGCCAAATTATTTGCAATAGCTAAATTTAAAGTACATTCAATGCCCATAGGTTTATAATAAGCCATGTATACAAATTCACTAGCATCTTGAACCATGGTTTTGCCATACATTACTTTTTGATAAGGACCAACCAAACAATTATCTGTAACTACTTCATCATCTACTTTGATTAAACCGCCAGCCAAAGCGTTTTTTACTTCTTGGTTGCTAATTTTTAATTTTTGAACCAAAAGATATTGCAATTTGTGCCGGTAATTCATGCTTGTTAACTAGCTTTCTTCCGAATAATATATTTTATAAAATTTCCTTCCATCTGCATCAATCCCTTTTTCAATATTATTTTTGTTTCCATGAATATAGATGTGGAAATTTTTGTCGAGTTTAAGCACACTTTTAAAAATGCGCGCTTGCTTTTTTACGGCTTGATCCGAGATTTCAAAGCCATCTTTTATCTCTAGGTCGTATTCTGTTTCTGCCTGTTTTTGGTAGTCTTTAAAGGAGGTAATCAATCCTTCATGATCACCAAAAACTGTTTGTGAAAAATCCTTTTGACTAAACATTTCATTGTCCTTAAAATAAGCAACCGACTTATTCAATAAATCAATTTGGTCGGCTTTATCTACTTCGTATTCTTCGGTAATTTGCTTGGTCACAAAATCTTTGGCCAAGGTTAAAAAGTTGCTGGTAAAATGGTAATTATCTGCACAAGGTTTTATTTTTAAATATTGATCCCGCCAATACATGGCCTCAGCACTTTTGTTTACCCTATCTACCACACAAACCTTAAATCCTTTTTCACTTTCTATGTTTAGGATCAAACAGCCTTTGTCTAATTTATCAACGGGAGTGCCGCTGTCGTAATTGATTTTAAAGACAGTTCCAGCCCTTTGCATTTTTATAAAGTGGTCCTTGGTTTCGGATTTAAATAAACCAATGGCCTGAACCAAACTGCCGTTGATTTGTAGGTCGTTGAATTGGGCAACATAGAAATCGCCCGATTTAATATTGGGATGTAGCGCAGTTTCGAATAGGTGTTTAGCTAAGTGAATGCTTTGAATATGAAAGCTATCAGGGTGTTCAAAACATTGATGCGCGTAATGATATACCGGATTTAATTCATGGTCGTTGTTGCTAAAAGTGAGGTGAAAATACTCTGGTTGACCAAAGGGTTTAAGAAAATATTGCAGGAGTAATTCCTCCAATTTTTCATCCTTATCCTGAACTTTTTCTTTGGAAAGTATCAATGATTCGCCATTGGTTTTGTTGCCAATTTGGTGAACAGAAACATCGGCTAAAGTAACTAGTGAAAAATCTAACATGATTTAATTTTTGCGAAAAATAAGGATTAGAAATACCAATTTTTAAAAATAGTTTTTGTTGGAGGGTAGTATTTTTTTTTCATTGGTTCAAGCAATATCTGCAATTCTCTTGGGAATGATTAAATTGCGCACTTATGCGAATGATAGAATTTACGCCCGAAGCAATTGAGGCCATTAAGCAATACAAAAGTACTTTACTTATTCCTGAAGGATATTACTTACGCGTGGGAATCAGGCAAAAAAATGCGCAAGACAAAGGCTTGTTGATTGGTTTTGATGAAAAAACAGAAAAGGATAGACTTGCTGAGGTGAGTGGCATGGAGGTGATTTACAACGCTGGGCAAATTTTCTTTTTTGCAGGAATGATCATTGATTACCAAGATGTAAATGGAAGAAAAGGATTTAAATTTCTTGAGAAAAGTAAAGTTATACCTAGTTTAGTACCATGACATTTACCGAAAATCTGAAAATTGCCCTCAACTCAATCAATGGAAACAGGTTGCGTGCTACCATAACTGCACTCATTATTTCAATTGGGATTATGGCATTGGTGGGTATCTTAACTGCCATTGATGGCATAAAAGCAGGCATCAATAACAGCTTTTCTAGCATGGGTGCCAATACCTTTAACATTAAAAATAGGTCGCAAGGCATCAGGTTTTCTGGCGGTTCAAAAGGAAATAAAAAATTTAAGGCTATCTCTAAATCAGAGGCCGATAAGTTTGTGGCCGAATTTAAATTTCCTTCCACAACTTCCTTATCTGTGAATGCAAGTTTTGCCAGTACCATAAAGTACAATGGCGTTAAAACGGATCCCAATATTATGGTGATGGGTGGCGATGTGAATTACCTCAATGTGGCAGGTTATGAATTAGACCAAGGTAGAAATTTTTCTGAAAAGGAGGTTATTTCTGCCAGTAGTATTGTCTTAATTGGTTCAGACATTAAAACAAAATTGTTCCCCAATACCAGTCCTTTGGGTGAGAGTATTTATGTGGGCGGTGCCAAATATAGAGTTGTAGGAGCGCTCAAAAGCAAAGGCTCAAGCATGGGCTTTGGTGGCGATAGAATTGTAATTGTGCCCATACAAAATGCCTTTCAAACTTTTTCTATGCCCAATATGAGCAGCGTTATTACAGTGGCTGTAAAAGATGTGAGCACCATTGATTTTGCAGTGGAAGAAGCCACCAGCGTGTTCAGGAAAATTAGAAAAATTCCAGTTCGAGGCGAAGAAAATTTCAATGTTTATAAATCAGATAACGTGGCCAAAGAATTAATAAGTAACTTGAGTTATGTTACTGCTGCGGCCACAGTAATAGGTTTTATCACCTTATTGGGTGCAGCCATTGGTTTAATGAATATTATGTTGGTATCTGTTTCTGAACGAACCCGAGAAATAGGCATAAGAAAAGCCATTGGTGCTACTCAAAAAGCTATACGCCGACAGTTTTTGTTTGAGGCGGTAGTGATTTGCCAAATAGGTGGAATTGGAGGGATCATTTTTGGTATTATCATCGGAAACATTGTTACAGGTTTGGTAGGAGTAGGGTTTATTATTCCTTGGTTATGGATGCTGAGTGGAATAACTTTATGTGTAATTGTTGGTTTGGCAAGCGGACTATATCCAGCCATTAAGGCCAGTAAATTAGACCCTATTGAGGCTTTGAGGTTTGAATAATTGAATGATGATAGAACAAAATTTAAAAGAAATTTCTCAAACTTACGGACAAGCCTTGTGGATTGTTGCAGGTATCTTTTTTCTTATTGGATTGGTGCGTTTATTCTTTGTATTAAGAACAAAAAGTGAGCGCAATTGGCTTTGGAAAGCTAAGGCAGATTGGTTGGTAATTTGTATGAAGTGCTTGTTCATTCTTGGTTTAATTGCGTTTTTGGCCGATATTCCAGTTTGGTTTGTTACAGTAGCTCAGTTTAGGCCAGTGGCGCCGGTTGGGGCTCATTTGGTTTTTGTTATAGTAATGTTTTATATAGCTATTCAAGAACTGATTTTAAGTTTTACCGCTTCCAATTCATTGATCAAAGGCTTTGTTAAAAAAATGATGTTTTTTTTGATTAGCGTTTTTTGCAGCGCGTCTTTTTTGTTAGCAGCTTTTATTGTTCCTGGTACCTATTTATATCCACCGGTAAATGATTGTTTAATCTTAGATTTACCCGTTAAAGGAAATTGGATGGCCATGCATGCCGGTAAAGAAAAATGGGTGAATTACCACAGTAACTATCCCCCTCAAATGTATGCAATGGACATTGTTAAGGTGAATGAGGAAGGCCATTTTTTTATGAACAATGGTGCAGATAGCAGTGATTTTCTATCCTTTGGCGACAGTGTTTTTGCTCCTTGTAATGGTATAATTTACCAAACAGTGAATGGCTTTAAAACACAAGAAATTTATAAGGGAGAGGATACTATAAACCCTGCGGGGAATCAAATAGAAATTGAACTGGCCGACAAGCAATATTTGTTTTTGGCCCACTTGCTCAACGGTAGTTTGCAAGTTAAAACTGGCGATACTGTTGTGGCTGGGCAATTTTTGGCTTTAGCAGGTAACAGTGGCAATACCACTTTTCCTCACCTTCACATGCACTTGCAGAATAAGCCAATACTGAACGATTCAACTACAGTGGGTTTACCTTATAGGTTCAAACAAATGAACAGAAAAAGATTTATTTTTTGGAGCTCAGAAGAAAATGCATTTTTAATCAGAAACGACAAATTCTCTCACTAAGCATGGAAGCAAAATTTCTTTGGCTTATCCTTCAAGAAATTGATAGTTTATTTCTTAGTATTGCTGTAATAAGTATCTTGTTTTTCTTTTTTTTTGCTAAGGTAAGGTTCCAAAAAAGAGCATCTTTAAGAACTTATGGTATTTTATTTTATGCCTTTGTTTTTTATGCTATTTCTGCCATGAGCTATGTTTTTTTGAATGCCATGGATAGCTTCTTTCGATTAACAACCGACTTATACAGTAGTTTTTTGTGGTTCTTTCCTTTTGGTATATTGAGTGCTATCATTGGGGCATTTATTGGTTGGCTCATTTATATTGCTGGCTCAAAAACAGCAGGCCCGTATGTATTTAAATTAATGAATTTGAGTTTGCTGGTTATCGCTCCATTTTTGCTGTATTCATTATTGGTTCAGCCCGTAATTAAAACAATGGACATGGCTTTACAAACCATTGCTCCAGCACCTATAAATAAGGAAGTGAATGCAAAAGAATTTCAAGAAATAGACTTTCAGCCCAAAGGTGTTTTTATACAAGCCGTGCCCGCTCAATTATTCGATTCATTAAAAATATCGGTTCAAAACGGCAATAAAATGCTTGTTGAAAATTTGAGAAATGGTTTTTCTTATTCACACAAAATGCCTGTTCAATCTATTGAACAATTATACATAAGTATCATCGCAAGCAACAAACAAATGGCCTTATTGCTGCTCGCACCAGCTATTCAAGGTCAATCGGTTTTGTGGGTTATAGATTCTTTGGGCAACATGGTTTACCAAAAAAGTTTTTCAAATGCCTCAAATAGAATGAGTGTGAGTGAAAACGGACAGTACATTTTATTACAGCGCACAGTAAGCTATGATAGTTTGGAATTTTCTAGTTGCCTCATGCTAAAACCATAGCTAATCAATTATGAACGCAGCGGCCGCAATACCGTCTGCAAAAAATCTTCCTTTCTTAGTTAAGGTAATAATATTGTTTTTATGGATGGCTTGTTCATTTTTTAAATAGGTCGATAAATTTGCAAGAACCGAATCAACAAATGCCAATCCAAATTTAGCTTCAATAACCTGCAAGTCTATTCCCCATTGGGTTCTAAGTCCTGTCATGAGGTATTCATTGAACTGATTGTTTGTACTTAATATTTCTTTTTCTAGCGGCAATTCGTTTTGATCCAAAGCCTTTATATAATGTTGGTTATTGGCAATGTTCCACATTCTCATGCCCGGAAAATAACTATGCGCACCAGGACCAATTCCAAGGTATGAAACCCCATTCCAATAATTGGTATTGTGTATGGCATAATCTTTATTCTTAGCAAAATTTGAAACTTCATAATGCTCAAAACCCGCTGCTTCGGTGCTGTCAATCAATGCATCAAATTGTTCAGAAGTTTCGCCTTCTTCTGGCATAATCAATTGTTTTTTTTCGGTTCTATTACCAAAAACAGTTTTGGGTTCAATGGTTAAACAGTAGCTAGAAATATGCGTAATATCTAGTAGGATGGCCTTTTGTAAATTTTTTTTCCATGTTGTCAAATCCATTCCAGGAATGCCATAAATTAAATCGATGCTGATTTTTTGTATGCCAACATCTTGAGCTTTCTTTACACATTTAATAGCCTCTTCGGCTGTATGTGCCCTGTTCATAAATTTAAGATGCGCCTCTTCAAAACTCTGAATACCCATGCTCAATCTATTGATAGGAGCGTGTTTAAGGTAGTTTAAAAAATCCTCATTGAGGTCGTCTGGATTTGCTTCTATGGTAAATTCTTTGATTTGAGATAGGTTGTAGTTGTCATAAATGGCTGCCATTAGCAAATCCATTTCTCTTACAGAAAGTAAACTTGGCGTGCCACCTCCCCAATAAACCGTTTCTATTTTTTGCCCTTTTAATTCGTCTTTCCTTAAAAATAATTCTTTCGCAATTGCCTTCACAACACTTTCTTTGTATACCAATAGCGTGCTAAAATGAAAATTGCAATAATAACAAGCCTGTTTGCAAAAAGGGATATGGATATAAATTCCTGCCATAATGTATGTGCAAATTACGTTTGCAATGTTTGAGTTTCCTATACGTTTCTTTAATAATTGAAAAAGTATTTTGCCATATCGGTCTTGTGTGTTCTTGCATTTACCCTGCAAGCGCAGTCATCATGGTTAATTAAATTTCGGTTTGAACCAAAAAATGTTGCGCTAGAAAAGCAATTTGCGAAACCCATTCTTTCTGATTCTGCCTCCTTAGATAAACAAATTTCACAAGTACTTATTCAATGTTACGCCAATTCTTTTTTGCTAGCATCTGTTACCAAAACAACTGTTTTTGGAGATACCATAGAAGCAGTTGTTTCATTAGGGAAAGCTTATTTATTAAAGCAATTAAAACAGGGCAATGTACCAACAGAATGGTTGGGCGCTTCTGGTTTTAGGTTAATCAATCAAAAAAAACAGGTATTTAATGCAAGCCAAATAAATATCGGTTTGAACCAATTATTAAGCTATGCAGAAAATAATGGATACCCGTTTGCGAGTGTCAAACTTGATTCAATAAACATTGATACAATAGGAATAACTGCTAGTATTAATCTAGTAAAAAATGAACTTATTTATTTTGATAGCCTTGATTTTGGTGGTACGGCAAAAGTAAAGAGGTCTTTTTTACAGAATTATTCCAATATAAAACCAGGAATGGTTTACCAAGAAGACTTGCTCACAAATTTAGATGCACGGTTAAGCGAACTGTCATATGTGCAGGTGGCAAGGCCTTTGGGTGTTTATTTTTATGGCAATAAAGCCAAACCCTATTTATATATAAACAACAGAAATGCCTCAAGTTTTGATGGGGTAATTGGCTTTGCGCCTAATAGTAATTTAAACAACAAGTTGGTGGTAACTGGTGATCTCAACCTCAAGTTAATGAATTTAATGGGAACTGGAAAAAACCTTGAATTGGCCTACAGAGGATACTTAAACAATTCACAAGACCTTCAAATAAATTTTTTATGGCCTTATTTTTTAAACACAAAATTAGGAATAGACTATGCCTTTAAACTGGTTAAGTTTGATACCACTTGGCTCGAGCTTGCAAACAATATAGGTCTACAATATAGGTTTGCAGGCAATAATTATGTAAAGTTATATTACCAATTTCAAAATATCAGTTTGTTAACTGCCGATACCCAATATGTCATTAATAACCAAAAATTACCCAATGTAAATGATGTGCGAAATGATTTGTTGGGATTGGCTTTGCGCAAATCTACCTTGGATTATTTTTTCAATCCCAGCAGGGGTATTTTGCTCGAAATTGAGGGTGGGGCAGGGGTAAAAAGAATTCTTAAAAACAATGCCATCAATGATGTAGAATTAATTGGTAGTAATGGTACAAAATATAGTATTTATGATTCCACTAACCTGCAAAGTTTACAAGTTAAAGCCATGGGTAATTTGTCGGTGTTCAATAAACTATCCGCCCATTTGGTTTTACATACACAAGTAAAAGGAGCCATTATTGAGAATGAAAATCTATTTTTGAACGAACTTTTCCGCATTGGTGGATTAAAAACACTCAAAGGTTTCGATGAACAGAGTATTTTTGCCAGTAAGTACTTAATTGGAAATGTAGAGCTGAGGTATTTGTTTCAGAAGAATTCTGGTTTTTTACTTTTTTGGAATGGCGCATGGTATAGAAATGAAGTGCTCAATCCCATTGTAACAGATAGGCCTTGGGGCTTGGGTGCCGGCTTAAATTTAGAAACAGGTGCAGGAATTTTTTCGCTTTATTATGCCCTCGGAAAACAAAAAGGTAATCCTTTCGAATTCCAAAGAGCTAAAATACATTTTGGATTGGTTAATTTTTTTTAGTTTAGCTTCATGAAAAAAAGGATTTTCGGTTTAATACTGTTTGTTTTTGGGATTTGGCAATTGCATGCCCAAGACTCAATTGCAGTTTTAAACGTAGCCGATTCCTTGGTTCAAACCATTGATAGCATAGACCCCAACAAGCCCAAAGAATTAAAGAATATTTTAGATAGTTTGCAATCACCTGAAACCATGCGTCATTACTTTTTTTTAAATGAAAAAGTAGTTGGAACCGCTGTTTTTACAGGTAATTTGGATGAATCGAGAGACTTGCCACAATTAAAGGCAATTAGACTGAGAAGTGATAAAAATGAACCTTGGAAGTTTTGGATTTTAATTACTACTATACTGCTGTTGGCAGTAACAAGGTCGTTGAATGTGAAACGCTTCGATGAAATATTATTGCTGGCAATTGATATGCAAGCAGATTACACCAAATACGCTGATAAAACAGCAAATTATTTCTTAAGTAATTTGGGATTATTTATCAATTTTATCCTTTCCTTATCTCTGTTTTTAACTACTTTTTTACAACTAAACCACCAGGTAGAAACGGATAATTATTACCTGTTTTTCTTAAAATTAATATTGGTGCTTTTGGCCATTTATGCCGGGAAATTTTTACTAAATATTGCCATCGGCTTCACTTTTAAAGTGAGGTCGCTTGCTATCACTACCTTATTTAATGCCATTTTGGTTAACAACCTTTTGGGTGCAGGGTTGGTATTTTTGAACCTATTTTTTGTTTTTGTGGCAAATGTGCAAATGGCCAATGTGTTTTCTGCTATTATTTTGATTACAATATTGGTTGGAGTAGTTTACAGACAAATTAAAAACCTGATAATGAGCGCACAAACCACCCATATTCAATTTATATACATATTTTTGTATCTTTGCACTTTGGAAATACTACCATGGTTAGTATTATTTAAGTTGTTTTTAAATAGCTGGTAGATTGAAAAACGCAAAAATTAAAAGTATTCTAATCTCTCAACCAAGGCCCGAAAGTATAAAGTCGCCGTGGTTTGATTTGGAGAAAAAGTATAAGTTGAAAATGGACTTTAGGCCGTTTATTTTGGTTGAACCAGTTGCTGGAAAGGAATTTAGGCAACAAAAAATAAACATACTAGATTACACAGCCATAATATTAAACTCAAGAAATTCTGTAGATAATTTTTTCAGAATTTGTACCGATTTAAAAATTGAGGTGCCAATTGATTTGAAATACTTTTGCGTCAATGAAAGTATTGCGAATTACTTGTCGAAATATATACAAGTAAGAAAAAGGAAAGTATTTGTTGGCAAAGGAACAGAAGTAGAGTTGTTTCCTTTGTTTAAAAATCACCCAACAGAAAAATATTTGTTTCCATGCAGCGATTGGCGCAAGCAGGACATAGAGAAATTCATGAAAAAGAACAAGTTTCAATTCAAAGAAGCATTCTTTTATAAGATAAAATCTGCTGATTTATCTGATCTAACCCATGTAAATTACGATATTATCGCTTTTTTTAGTCCGGCCGATATTAGATCGCTTTACGAGAATTTTCCTGAGTTTAAACAGAATGCTACCCTCATTGCAGGCTTTGGGGCAACAACCATCAAAGCCATGCTAGACGCGAGTTTGGTAGTAAATATACAAGCCCCAACTCCACAAACTCCTTCTATGATTACTGCTGTAGATAAACACATAGAAGCCCACCACAAGGTGTTATAAAAGTGTATAGAAAGCAGTAATTTCATCATAATTTTCAACATTCTTCGTTTTGTTTTAAATATTTTATATATTCGTAAATACGTTTGTATAGTAGTTAATAAAATTTAAATCGAATGAGGATATTGTTTACTAGAGTATTTTTTCTGATTGCGATGCTTCCATTGGTTAATAAAATCAGTGCGCAGCAAGATCCACACTATAGTCAGTTTATGTACAATAAATTGAATTTTAATGCAGGTTTTGCTGGGGCAACAGACGGTAAAATTTGTGCAACTTTAATTCATCGCACGCAATGGATGGGTTTTGGTGGCGGAACGTATAGTTCTGGATCAGGATCTGGTACAAATTCTAGAGGTGGAGCCCCAGTAAATTTGGTTGGTTCAATCAACGCTGCAATCGGCAATAGATTTGGAATTGGAGCAACTTTTGCAAGTGATAATTTAGGTCATGAAACCATGACTATGCCACGTTTAACTTTAGCCTATCGCCATCCTCTAGGAGATGCGGGTACTCTTGCAGCAGGATTAGGAGTTGGGTTCATGCAGAGAACAATTGATGGAACTAAATTAAGGGCAATTCAGCCTGATGACCCAAAAATACCTACAGGTTTAGTAAGTGGCACAGCTCCTGATGTAGATTTTGGATTGTATTATACCAAAGATAATTTAGCTGGTGCTATAGATAATTTTTATGCTGGATTATCAGCTACCCATTTAAATCAAAATAAAATTACTTACGATTATCCGGGAGGTTCTTCAACCATTGATAGCAAAATTCACATGTATTTTGTTACGGGTGGTGAGTTACAACTAAACTCAGCCATGAAATTGCAACCGAATATCTTGTTGAAGAAAGATCCATCAAAAATTCAAGCAGATTTGAATTGCTTTTTGGTTTGGAATGAGAATATCAGAGGAGGTGTAACTTTCAGACCAATGGATGCAGCTGTATTGTTGGTAGGGTATGAATTTCCTTTTGGTTTAAATGTTGGATATAGCTATGATATTACTACCTCAAAAATCATTCAATACAGTTCAGGATCACATGAAATCATGTTGAGATACTGTTTTGGAGTATCTATCCCTAAGAAAGAAAAAGTAATTCGCTCGCGTTTTACACCAAGATTTATGTAATAAATACAATAAATTAACGTTTTCCTTACAAATTAATTTAACTTTAACTTGTATTATTCCTTTGAATTAATAATTTTGCCACGTTACAGTAATTAAATGTTTACTTATGATAAATAAATTAAAATGGTTTTTCTCCTTGGCTATCGCTTCAATTCTCGCAGGTTGCGGGCTTAGCAGTGATAAGGGTGAATTAAAAGGAGTGGGAGCTAGAGCCGCATGGTTTCACCCACAGCCTTATGGCACTGTTTACATTCCTTCTGGTACCATTCACGTAGGAGCAAATGAACAAGACATCCCTAACTCTATGATAGCGCCCAATAAGCAAATCACTATCACGGCGTTTTACATGGATGACACTGAAATCACCAACAATGAATACCGTCAGTTTGTTGACGAGATTCAGGATTCAATTTTCCGCGAAAAATTGGGTGATAAATTCTGGACACCATTGATTGACCCTGTTACTGAAGAAGAAACAGGTGAGCATGAAATCAATCGCAAGCTCAGAATTGAGCCAGAAGACATGAAAAATGGTGAGGTGAATGATATGTATTATCAAGGAAACGAAATTTATTACAGAACCAAGCAAGTAGATGTACGTAAATTGAAGTACAAATATGATTATATTGATTTAAAAGCTGCTGCTCAATTGCACAAGCAAGATGCCTATAAGAGAAATAGAGGAGACTTTAAAAAGGAAGAAATCGTAGAGATTTATCCAGATACATTGGTATTCATGCGTGATTTCACCTATGCATATAATGAGCCTATTTCTACCATGTACTATTGGCACCCAAAATACGACGATTATCCAGTAGTAGGTGTAAATTGGAAACAAGCTCGTGCTTTTGCTCATTGGAGAACCATACACTTTAACTCATTCTATGCTGGTAACGAAGAAAATACAGTAACTGCTTTCCGTTTGCCTACAGAATACGAGTGGGAATATGCAGCTAGAGCTGGTAGGGATCAAACCATGTATCCTTGGGGCGGACCTTATGTTAGAAATGCAAAAGGATGTTCTTTAGCTAATTTTAAACCAGGCAGAGGTGATTATGGTGCAGATGGTGGTGTTTATCCTATTAGAGTTGCATCTTATTTTCCAAACGATTATGGTTTGTATGATATGAGTGGAAATGTTGCCGAGTGGACTATTACAGCACACGCAGAATCAGCTCACTTATTTACACACGACTTAAACTCAGATTACCAATATGATGCAAAAGAAGAAGACAATGAAACTTTGAAGCGTAAGGTAATCAGAGGTGGATCTTGGAAAGATATTGCAGCATTTATTCAAAATGGTACACGTACCTATGAATACCAAGATAGCTGTAATTCATACACCGGATTTAGAACTGTCATGAGTTACGTAGGTCGCTCTAACAGAGATAAAAAATAAAAATCAATCAAATCAAATAACTAACACAAAAATTTAATCAAATGAAAAACAGTTTTTTAGAAAGTAAAGGCTTTAAGTCTTTCATGGCAAAAGCTTATGGTATTGGTGCGGCAGTTGTAATTATCGGTGCACTTTTTAAAATTCTACACTGGCCTGGTGCTGATGCCATGTTAATGGTAGGTTTATTAACCGAAGCAGCTATTTTCTTTATATCTGCATTTGAACCACCTCATCAAGAGCCAGATTGGACTTTGGTTTATCCAGAATTAGCAGGTTTAGAACCTAAAGAAAAGAAATCGATTAATAAAGGTAGCATTACCCAGCAGTTGGATAAAATGATGGAAGAAGCTAAAATTGGTCCTGATTTGATCAACAGCCTTGGTAATGGCATGCGCACATTGAGCGAGAACGTAGGTAATTTAAAAGACCTATCTACTGCTGCAGTTGCAACAGATGCTTACACTAAAAATGTTACAGCTGCTGCAGAATCACTTACTGGTATCAATACCACTTATACCAAAGCAGTGAATGCAATGGAAGGATTAGTGAACGCATCTGAAGGGTCACGTGAGTATGGTGCACAAATTGAAAAAATGACTAAAAACTTAGCTTTATTGAATTCAATTTATGAATTAGAAATTTCTGAATCAAATAATCATTTGAAAGGTATCAATGAATTTGTTGGTGGATTGTCTAAGGTAGTTAGTACTTTAAATGATACCAATGCAAATGCAGAACATTTCAAAGGTGAGATGGATAAATTAAACAAAAATCTATCTTCATTGAATGGCGTTTATGGCAACATGCTTGCTGCAATGAACGTTCGCGGTAATTAATTCGAAATTAACCTTTTTAACACGGAAATAGTAAAACATGAATGGTGGTAAAGTAACAGTAAGGCAAAAGATGATCAACATGATGTATTTGGTGTTAACAGCATTGTTAGCGCTAAATGTATCAGCTGAAATCTTGAAGTCCTTTCACATGGTGGAGATTAGCATGGATAGAGCAGGTGAAAACATCGATAAAAAGAATGTAAATACCCTTGCAGCTATAGCTAGATATCACAAAGATATTCCTACCGACCCTACCGGTACTGCAGCTTTTAATAAGTCTCTTGAAGCAAAGAAAATCGCCGATGAAGGTGTAAAGTATTTTGCAGATTTAAAAGAACAATTAATAACTACAGCAGGTGGTCGTAAAGATGGTAACCCTGAAGAAGAAGTAGCGCAAGCAAGTAATATTGAATTGCATGCTAATTTAATGATCAATCAAAAGAAAGGTGAGGAAGTAAAAGCTAAGATTAATAAAATCAAAACTGATTTATTAGCCCTTATGCCTGCAGACAAAAGAGAATTGATTAAAAGTGATTTGAATACAGATAATCCTAAGAATTCTTCTCAAACTTGGGAATCTGAAATGTTTGAACATACACCTTTAGCTGCTGTGGTAGCTTTGATGTCTAAAACACAGAATGATATCAAGAATACAGAATCGCAAATCCTAGATTATTTGAGAGGTTCATTGACTGAAAATGTAATTATTATTGATCAATTAACACCTCAGATTATTCCTGTTAATGGTACAAACATTACTTTAGGTAATAAATACCAAGCAGAAATTTTCTTAGCTGCTTCTAGCTCTAGATCTGAAGCTAGTATTTCAGTAAATGGTGCTCAATTAAAAAATGAAAGTGGTATTGGTAAATATGAAGTAACTGCAAGCAGTGAAGGTGAAAACAAATTCAAAGCGGTAATTACAACAACCAATTCAAGTGGAAAGAAAGAAACTTATGAAAAAGAAGGTTCATTCTTCGCCTTGGCACCATTAGCAGTTATCTCTGCAACAAAAATGAACGTGGTATATATTGGGTTAGACAATCCTATCTCGGTTTCTGTTCCAGGATTTGCAGCTAACAAAGTAGATGTTCGTTGCGATGGAGGTAAATTATCTAAAGTTGGTAGTGGTGGCGAATATATGTTAACAGTTGATGGCTCTGTAAGAGAGGTTACTATTACTGCTGGTGTTGAAGGTAAAACTATGGGTTTTGCTAAATACCGTGTTCGTCAAATCCCAAAACCAATGCCTCAATTGGGTTCAATTGAGCAATCTGGTTCGGTATCAATGGGACAATTAAAATCGTCGAACTTCGTTTTAACAGTGTTAAAAGACTTTGCATTCGAAGGAGTAAAATTCACGCCAATTAGTTGGAACCTGGTATATGCGCCTAAAAATGGTGGTGCTAGATTTGAAAATGGTAACGGTGAAACTTTATCTGCTGGTGCAAAATCAATCTTAATGAATGCCCGCCCAGGCGATCGTATCATTTTGATGAACATTAAAGCTAAAGGTCCTGCTGGTCCAGTTCCAATTCCTGCCTCATTGGTATTAGAGGTTAGACAATAAAATTTAGAAACGCATAAAAATGAAAAAACTATTAGGTATCGTTGTTTTGTTAATGCTTTCCTATAGCAACTTTGCTCAAGGAGTGTATGATGATTTCATTTACAACAGACAAGCAGTAACTGAGCGTAAAGTAGTGGCTTGGCCTTATTTGCGCGAAGCCGATGTCATGTACGCCAAACGTGTTGTTCGTATTGTAGATACACGCGAAAAAGCAAATCAACCAATGGCTTGGCCTAAAAATCCATTGAGCATTATTCTGTATAATGCTGTAAGAGATGGTAAATTAACGCCATATGAAAATGATTCATTGTCTACTCAAATGTCAATTGAAAAGTTTTTATCATTGGGTACAGATACAGAATACTTTGATGTTCCTATTGATCCTAATGATCCCACATTTACACGTTTAGATACTATCGTAAATCCAATGTTACCAGAATTGCGTATCATGAAATTTAGGATAGTGGAAGATTGGATTTTTGATAAGAAACATTCTCAAATGTTTGTTCGTATCATCTCCATTTCTCCAAGATATAACATGCGTTTAGGTGGTGTAGATTTAGGTGAAGCTGATTTATGTGTATTCAAATACCATTCAAACGATGGATTAGATTTACGTCATTATTTAATCAATTTTGAAGTATTCAATCGCCAAAATGATGCAGCTCGTTTAACTTATGATGATTGGTTCGAACAAAGGTTATTTAGCAGCTATGTTGTTAAAGAAGCTAACCAACAAGATATGTATATCAAAGATTACGCAGAGTTTAAAGACAATGGTGTTGCAGCCATCCTTGAAGGTGAGCGTATCAAAAACGAATTGTTTGAAAAAGAACATGATCTTTGGGAGTATTAGTATCTCCTAACTTATAAAAAAGGCCATTGCATTTGCAGTGGCCTTTTTTTTGCGCTAAATGCACCTGTTTTTATATTTCATAAATAAATATTCATCGTTTGAGATATTTTGAATATTTTTTGAATAATTACTTCACTTTAATTTGCTGATAATGAGTAAATACAGGTATCTCCACAGATTATTTGCCATTAATTTTCCAATACATTTGGATTTAAAGCGTCTAAACCTATCTTTGCACTCCCCTTACGAAAGTACTGGAAACAAAAGGAGGCATAGCTCAGCTGGTTCAGAGCATCTGCCTTACAAGCAGAGGGTCCGCGGTTCGAACCCGTGTGCCTCCACAAAAAACCACCGAATTTCGGTGGTTTTTTTTATTCATGAAATTTAAGAACAATAAGATGGATTTAGATTCGACCCCATCGGGGTCGCATGTTTATAGGGATATTGATTTG
>Ga0070374_10000019_pt1 | contig 47987 bp, 63 predicted proteins | sample LauGreSuBDMM15SN_2_FD_66374 | JGI IMG/M metagenome (GOLD analysis project Ga0070374, IMG submission 66374) | Freshwater lake microbial communities from Lake Michigan, USA - Su13.BD.MM15.SN (version 4) (version 4) | ecosystem: Environmental > Aquatic > Freshwater > Lake | place: Lake Michigan...
TTTAGTCCAATCAACATCAGTTTTAGTTGCGTTTAATTGTAATAATGAAATTCCATGGTCTGCAATGGTATATCCTTGTGGAAATAATACTCTCACTTTAAATGAAGAAGCACCACCTCTCACAGTCCCTAATGATATTGTACCGGGATTTGTGGTGATTGGAGTAATACTTGCACTTGTAGCATCGATTGAATATGCCAAATCTAATTTGTGAATATTTGTGTAATCAACTAAATCTTTGATCACATATTTTTGAGTTGCAATATCACCATTAATTGAAGCGTCCGTTCTTTGTATGGTCAATTGAGCAGCATTCCAATCTACGTTCGTTGCGTAACCCCAAGGAGTTGCTAAATATTGTGCGTATAAACTTGTAGCAGTAATACTATTTGCGGTACTCGGTGTAAATTTATATCCAGACCAACCAGTATAAAATGTTTGTACTGAAGACCCTTGTGAGAATACGGTTGAGATGTATGTTAATGCCTTATTATTAAATTGGTATCTTAACCAAAAATAACGAGGGGTAGTTGTACCTCTATCAATAGTATATTTTACCGAAAGAGTATCACCAACTTTTAAGTTTGCAGTGGGTGAAAACGATTGGTTAATAGTAAATTGAGCCGATGATGTAAACGTAGTTAGGGATAGTGTTATTATCCCGATAATGATTAAAATGTTTTTCATTTTATTGTAAAAGTTTTGTTATTAATTTATCGCAACTCTTTTTAAGAGCATTGCTCAATGATGTTTGGTTAAATTGACCTCCCTCGTCCACTATAAGCGTTGACATTGAAATTTCAGAAGAACCCTCCTCTACAATAATCTCTTTCTCTTTTTTACCGTCCTTATATAATATTCCTTTTAATCTTATTACAACCTCTTCTTCATTTTTATGAAAAACCGATACATTTTTCTTAGTTGTTAATACATCTAAGTAAACAATCTCAACTTTTAGTTTATTAGGCGCATTAGGAGTTAAATTGTAGTTTTTATCTTGTAGGTATTCTTCCAACATGTTCTTAACACCAAACTCTAAATTCCTATTACCTGCTAGTTTTCCTATTTTTACATTATTAACCACACTTTCAACCCAAATGTGTTCATCCGCGTTGTACATGATGTTTTCAGGATTATTTTTAAACGTTCCATCGAATCTATGGTCAAAACGATTTACCAATTCTTGTATGTATTGGTCTTTACCCATTACATGTAGGGCCACGAAGAAAAGTTGAAATAGAAGGGCAGATGTGACGAACACCAAAACCCCATAGACGAAAAGTAATAATAACTTCTCGTGAAGATTTACTGTAAAAGCTTTAATTTTTTGCATAATTCTGTTTTTAAGTCACCCCCCAGAATTTTGCAATTAAGCTTTAAGTGAGAGGCACATTTATTGTTTATTTGTCAAGTATAAATATCAACACTTTATACATCTGACAAAAAATATTTTAAAGATAATTTGGTATATTCGTATTTATTACTTACCTTTGTAATACAAATGGTTAATTGGGATTTAACGGGGCCAGCGAATAGCGAGAAACGCCAATCATAAAAACAGATGTCCACACCCCCATCTTCTGTTTTCCATCTTTTTGAGACTAACTCAACGAGGACTTTGTCAACCAGAGCAGTGACTCGGATGGTGCAATTTAAGGTGAGTTAGAATCAATTTTGGATTGTTGGTGAAGTTGGTTATCATGCCACCCTGTCACGGTGGAGTTCACGGGTTCGAGTCCCGTACAGTCCGCAAATATTGGAGAGATGGCAGAGTTGGTCTATCGCGACAGTCTTGAAAACTGTAGACTGTAACAGGTCCGTGGGTTCGAATCCTACTCTCTCCGCACTTGCTCGGTTCGACTAGTGGTTAGGTCACCACCCTTTCACGGTGGTTGCACGGGTTCGAATCCCGTACCGAGTACTATGAAAATAGTCGTTACGGGAGGATCAGGTTTATTAGGAACCTATCTTCAAAAAGAAATGGATGCAATTTATTTAAATTCATTACAATATGATTTAACAAATGAAACGGATGTTCAAGTCATGTTTCAAACCTTAAAACCTGATATGGTTATTCATCTCGCGGCTAAGGCCGGTGGGATGTTTGATAATATGTCAAGACCTCTTTATTTTTTAGAAGAGAATGTATTAATGAATACTTTGATGATAAAGTATTCGAGGTTATATAATGTTAAAAAATTTATTGGGACTCTATCAACTTGTATTTATCCTGATGTAGTTGAACGTTACCCATTGATTGAAACTGACTTACATAATGGATTACCTCATGTAAACAATATTGCTTATGGTTACGCTAAAAGATTAATGGGGGTTCATATTGATATTTCAAAAAAACAGGGTTTAGATTATTCATATATTATACCTTCTAATTTATATGGTGTATATGAAAGTGGTGACATTACTAATAAACATTTTTTAGGTGCGTTATTAGATAAGATTAAAACCGCTAATCAAACAGGTTCAGATTTTATCACTGTTTTAGGTACGGGTGCACCATTAAGACAATTCACATATGCAAAAGATGTTGCAAAAATTATTAAACTGATAGTTGATAATGATGTTTCTGAAAATATGAATGTCGGAACACACGAAAACCTATCAATAAAACAAATGACAGAAATGGCATTAGTTGCGACTGATTCTACACATTTAAGAATTGAATGGGATACATCAAAAGAAGATGGTCAATATCGTAAAGACGTTGATTGTTCTTTATTAAATAAAAATTTTCCTAATTTTAAATTTACAAACTTTATTGATGGGGTTAAAGAAACATATTATAGGTTAAGTTAGTTTTTTATATTAAGATATTGATTTTCAATATTTTATTTTATATATTTGTTATATTACAAATATTTATAATATATGATAGATAAAATCACATTATCGTTAATGTTATTTTTTAATACATTAACATCATCTATCGACCCAAGTCTTTCTGATGAAAGAAAATCAGTTAATCAAATAAAAAAAGAGATTAAGTCTCTTGAAAGAAAGATTGAATGGGTTGAAGTAACAGATGAGAATTACGCTAGCAGGGCCGTCAAAACCAAAGAAATCACGGACGAGATTACCAAATTGAATGGTAAAATTGTAAAGATTGAGAAGGTTGCAATTTTAAAAGATAAGTGGGCTAAGGAAGATTCCTTAACCAAATCAAAAAAATGAAAAAAATTTTTTTAGTGCTAACGTTACTTTTGGGAGTGGAAGTCGTAGCAAATGGACAAGAGTGGTTTATAACTGCCACTCGAAAAGGCGGTCCATCAGACGGTTATATAACAGGTGGTTTTATGAAAAAAGGTTGGGGATTTTATGCGGGTCTTCCTTACGGTGAAATAGGAGGTCCAAATGGTGGAATTACAATTCCTCCTGGCGTCAACACCAAAACCGGAAACGTATCCGATAACATGAAGTTCGGTGTTCTTAGACAAGTAAAAGAGGACAAGGCGATTGTTGGGTTTGGATTACAACCAACAGTTGATGGAAATAAACCAAATTTTCTTATAATGTACAATCCACTAAGACCAAGTAGTGTCATAAATTTATGGACAATTGGTAATTTAATTGGTGATGATTTTACATTAGGACTTGGATTATCGTATAAGGTTAAATAAACATTTTTAGTTAGATTGATTCCCCGAACAAACTAAAAAAATTGTTCGGGGTTTTTTTATATCATTTTTTTTGTTTATAATTGAATTATAGTTCTTTGATTTTTGGAAAAAAATGCCTGGGTGATGAAATGGTATACATGACAGACTTAAAATCTGTTGAGCAGAAACGCTCGTGCGGGTTCAAGTCCCGCTCCAGGTACAAACACTATCGTTCTTTGAAAATAAAGGAGAAAATCAATATGGATATATTATCATTTATTTTAGGAATGTCTATAGTTGTGGTTATCGCAGTTGCGGTAGTTGCGGTTATAGCCTTTGTTAAGGTTAATAAAACTAACAAAGAAATTGAAACGATTCATACCATTATGGGTAATGAATCCGAAAGGTCGCATAGAGAGCGTGAAGAAGCAATTCAAAATGTTTATAGAACATTAGATTCACGACTTGATAAACTTGAGAGTAAAATAACAACAAGCCGTAAGGCATAACGATTAAATAAAAACTTTCAAAGGCGATAGTGTTATTTTTGGACTTGTAGCTCACTAGGTTAGAGCGGCACACTCATAATGTGAAGGTAATAGGTTCGATTCCTATCTGGTCCACTATTTAAAGTATGGGATTCCGATGGAAGTCCGCAAGAAAAATAGATGTTTTTCATCCATCAAAAAAATACCACAGAGACCGCTAAATCGAGTTAGTGAAAATCTACATTCTCAGTTGTATTCATTCGTGACACCTACCAGTGGTTCCACACTAAGGTTATGTGAGGCTTCGGCCGATAAAAGGGTGTTATTTTTCTAATCTCAACAATTTATAATTAACAAAATATTATCTATATTATAGTATGATTTTATATTTACTGGTCTTCATTCTACAAGTTTTTTTTAACGTTTTTAAAACTATGGAGATAAAATACACATATGAAAATAAAGTAAAACAATTAGTGATAAATTCTATATGGATTAATTTAGTTTCATTGGGCTCAATTTACTTTTCGTTAGAAAGAATGTTTGCAAGAGATTGGGTCGTGATTATAGTTTATATTTGCGGTAGTGTCTTTGGTAAATGGTGGGCAATGACTCATTTTATAAATTATGAAAATAAATTCTACGAATTTTTCAATAAAAAAAAAATAAAATTGTAGTGTGACGAAATTGGCAAACGTGCCCTCCTGTCTCGGGGGTGTGGAAAAAGAAATAGACAAATAATATGAGGGGGTAGACCACCAGCCGGCCGGCGATATGTTATTTGTTGAATCTCCACTTAAGTGGTTCGAACCCCTTCACTACAGCACATAATTAACAATATGAAAGGAAGTAACGTAAAAAATGGACAACGAGTAGACGGTAAATTCGAATGGGTTGGTGGAAGTTATATTGGAGGAACGTCAATATATAGAATGCCAAAATATTTGAACGACGGAGATGATTTTTTGAAAAATAAATTTTTACCTAAAGGTAAATCAAATTTTTGTTGGCCAGATGAAGAAGACGAATTTAAAAAAAATCTTTTAACACAACCAATTGATTGGAAATATAGAAATAAGGAAGTTATTTACACGTTTAATTCGCATGGTTATAGGGTTGAAAAAGAGTTTGATCAGGTTGATTGGAAAAATTCAATAGTAGTTTTTGGATGTTCGATGTCATTTGGTCAAGGTGTTTCAGATGATGAAACTTTACCATACTTTTTGGGAAAATTATTTAATCGAGAAGTTGTTAATTTAGGAGTCCCAAGTTGTTCTAATGAATTTATTTTAGATAATGCAATTAGAATGAAAAATAAATACGGTTTACCTTATGCAATGATTATGATGTGGACATTATCCAATCGGTTACCTTATTATGGTGATGAGTCAGTAAAACATTTAGGTATGTGGAGTAATTTTGAAAGTAGCGAGTTGGGTCATGCGGATTATAATGCAATCGTTAACAACTTATATTATAATAAATCTAATGAATTTTCTAGATTATATAATATCACTGAAATAGGTAGACAAATTTTTGCAGATAAAACAAATTATTTTGACGGGTCATTTTTTTGTGAAACGGCTCATTACGGTAAATGTTACGATAGGTTTGGATTTAAAAATGATGCAAGAGATTTAGTTCACGCGGGACCCGAAGATTTAGAGAGAATTGCTAATGAAATAAAAACAATAATGGATAATGAAATAATAAAAAAACATTAATAATATTTTTTATTATGGTTTTTATTTGTTACCTTTTTTTATAAACATGGAAAATATGAAATGTATTAAATTAATTAAAGCAAGTAAAGGTCATGAAATTGGTGAGGTATTAAGAGTAGATGACCATGATGCGGATTTAAGAGTTAAGGGTGGTTATTGGTCATTTGCACCAAAAACCGAGTATAAACTATATAAAAATCCCGATTATAAATCACAAAAAAGTGATAAAATTACATCTAAAAAACAACTTAAAAAAAATAAAATAGAAAATAATTAAAAATATTTTGTTTTTATAAAAAGTTTTCTTACCTTTGTAAAAGAAGGATAGATTATCCGAAAGAAATAGTTCTTTGAATTAAAAATATTGGCCGCCTATGGTCAACAAAATAAACCATGAAAGTGGGATAAAGTGACAAACCCTTGGTTGGGGTAAGTTGCGGTTTCAGAAATGGAACTCGAGTAGGCAAGTGGAGTATCGTTGAACCTTAAGTACTGAGGGTAACACTTTAGGGAAAGTGGTTTGATGACTAAGCAATCCGAGTTGTTTGGTTGAGGTGGGAACACCAATAAGAATAATCCATAGAGTTATTGTGAGAAGTATCGTTATCCAACTTTACAATTGCGTGATTCAATATAATGGGAATCTTAAAACCGAAAGGTATGGTGAAGTACGAGTGGTGTCGTTATCATCCTTTATTAAACTCTACCAAGAGTTTAGTTCTGAAGGTGTCCAAAAATATGGTAGCAGGGATGTTACAGAGAGTAGTTTAGTATCGAGTCGCTCAAAAGGTGGCTTGGCTAGGTGACGAACCACTACTTTCCCAAATTCGGAAACTAAATTTTGTTAATTCAGGTTTAACAACTTAAACATAACAAGAAAAAGTGTTCGTCAGTCGTTGTAGACAGGTGGCTACACAGTCGAGAGGGGTTCTCGGCCACAAAGGGTCTCAAGCCCAATGTGATTTTTAAAAAAGTTCTCTAAACCCGCAAGGTTGAATCAGGGAGGCATCTTTGATGAGTAATGAGTATTAAAAGAGTATATGACGACTTAAGGATTGGTTAATCTAATTGACCGCCGCTGATTGGTACTACTCAAAAGGTAGTGGAAAGGGAAAGAAACGATAATGTTCCTAAGTCAATTGTTAAAACTTGTATTCTCAGAGTTTTTTTTTCTTTGTTTAGTAAAACGAAGTGGTGGAATTGGAACGTTTTAAAATCGTTCGGCCCTAAGAAAAACCAGTCAGAAGAAATTCTGACTTTTTTTTTGCAATTTAAATAATATTTTGTATATTTTATTTATGAGAATAGTTTGTATATCTGATACACATAGTTTACATGAAAATATGAAACACAAATTACCTAAAGGTGATGTGTTAATTCATGCTGGCGACATATCAAACAAAGGTGGTGTTAGGGACGTTACTGAATTTATTCATTGGTTTCAGAATATTAAGGGATTTGATAGTAAAATATTTATTGCCGGTAATCATGATTTTTGTTTTGAGAGAGTTAATCAACCACACCACAAAGGTGATTTTGATTGGTTACATAACTTAATGTCACCCGAAAACCTATCTCAATCCGATGTGACTTATTTGGAAGATAATTTTATAACAATTGAAAGTCCTGAATTTTCAAGACCCATTAAAATTTATGGTAGTCCATGGCAACCAGAATTTTATGATTGGGCATTTAATTTACCAAGATTCGGAATTGAGTTGCAAGAAAAATGGAATATGATTTCAGAAGATACTGATGTGTTAATAACACACGGACCACCGAACGGATATGGTGATTTGGTTAATAATTGGAGACAACCAAATGTAAATGTGGGGTGTGAATGTTTGATAAATAGAATTGGCGAAATAAATCCATTAGTACATATATTCGGTCATATTCACGAAGGTTACGGTGTTGAACTTGGAGATAAAACATTATTTGTAAATGCGTCAACTTGCAACTCAAGATATGAACCAATAAATAAACCAATAATCATAGATCTTCAAGAGGTTTATGGTGAAATAATCGCAACACATGTCGAAATATAATATACCAGTAAGTGTTGTAATATCAACACGAAAAATTGATGATGTGTTTTTAAAACATGTCGAAAAAATGTTCTCTCACCCAAAAACCGAAATTTTGGTTTATGAAAATGAGGGTGAATACTCTTTACCTCAACTTTACAATGTTGGTTTGAGGGATTCAAAAAATGACATCGTTGTTTTTATACATGATGATATTATTTTAGAAACCACAAACATAACACCTAAAATTGTTAGGTTATTTGATGAGAATCCTGAATATGGTATAATTGGTGTTGCGGGTACAGATAGTTTAACCAGTGGAAGATGGTGGGATAATAGAGATAATATGTATGGGATAGTTGCACATGAACACGAGGGTAAAAGACACGTCAACCAATATTCAAAACAAACATTTGGAGATAAACCAAAAGAAGTGGTGATTGTTGATGGGGTTTTAATGATGGTTCACAAAAAAAGGATTAAACATACCTTTAACGAACAATTTGAGGGTTTCCATTTCTATGACCTACCAATATGTGTTGAGAACTATATGGACGGGGTTAAAATTGGTGTTACAACAAAAATCAGGATAACTCATAAATCAATAGGGATGGTTAATAAAAAATGGGAGAAGAATAAACTACTTTTTGAGGCACTATATGAAAAAAAGTTACCTTTAACGGTAAACTGATTTTAGTGTATTTCAGGATATTTATATATAAATCTAACAAATTATGACAACAGTACTTTTAATTTTATTGGCTTTGGTTGTGGCTGGAGCCGTTGTGTTTATCCTAATGAAAAAGGGTAAAATCGAAGATAAAGATGGTAATAACATTCCTGACGTAGTTGAGAAAAAAATCGAAGACGTTAAAGAAGTTGTTACTGAGGTTAAGGAAATTGTTGAGAAGGTTACCAAAGTAGTAAAGAAAGATCAACCTAAAAAATCAACTGAGAAGAAGGTTACTAAAAAACCTACTACTAAGAAGTAAGTTTTATTAAATCATTTAGAATTGGGTTAAAATTTGTTTTTTAACCCTTTTTTATCTACATTTGTTTTAGTTCTTTAAAATATGGGGGTGCCTGGCATTGATTTCAGGTATCAGGGGTAAGTGGCACGTAGTCAGACTTCATCTATGACTTAAATCTATGGTGGAAAAGTTCAAACGGCAACGTTTACAACAACATGGAAATTGCAGGTATACTTGCAACTTCTAACGTAGCAGTAGCCTAAGGCGAAACTACAATCGGGTCGATGTACATATAACCTAGGAACAGAAGTACTTAAGGTGGAACACTACCCAAAAGTGTTGGAGCAAACTTGACGGCTCTTGAAAATCCGGTTAGGGACGGTATTGTAGGTTTCCCGTAATTAACTTACTATTTGTCAATTGAGAACTAATTGAATAAACGTGTAGTCATTTATTGTTGAACAGGAAAGACACGGGTTCGAGTCCCGTCACCTCCACCATAAACCCATCTTCGGATGGGTTTTTTGTTTGGTATATCTATTAACGAACAAAAGGTCCGAAGACCCTTTGTCGAGATTTAGAACACCTCCTTTTCGTTTAAAAGTATTATCGTTTAATGGCGACCAAACCAATTAAACTCTACATATAAATATCAACTATTTGAATTGATTTAAGATTTTGTAGGTGTTTTCTTTAATTATTTTTTTTCTTTTTGTTGACTCTTCTTGTTTTTTACAATCTAACATAACAGCGTCATACATTTCTTTTGTGATTTCTTTTTTTGTATTACTAAAAGCCATATCAGTCATGTTTTCCCATAGTTCACTTCCAAATATACCATCTAATTTTTTACCGAATAAACATTCGTTCATTTGACCAATATAAGTGTTCTTACATCCAAATTCATATGGAAAATCTTTGTTTTCACAATCATGCCACTTAAAACCTTCTAATCTATCTTCAGGTGTTATTGCATCGTATTTGGTATACTGTTTATTAATAACCGTTGTGGTTCCACTTGATCCAGCTGACCCTGATGAACCAGCAGACCCCGCCGTTCCCGATGTTCCTGCAGTACCTGAAGTACTAGATGAACCTTCTTTGGTACCTTTTACTGTTTTCCCGAATATTTCAGCGGTAAATCCATTTACCTTATTATCACTACCTCTTGTAAATTTAACCGTATATGTGTTTCTCATATACTCAAAGGTAAATTCATCATTTGAAGTTGGGGTTAATTCTTCTTTAATGACATTGTAGTCTAAAACTAACTTATTATCCTCAATTAAAGTCTCTACAGTTAATGATGGTGTTGTATCTGTTTTATATTTTCCAACGTAGTCAGATAAAGGTGTTCCACCTGTTGCTTTCAATTTGTATGATATAATAACATTACCACTTACAACCTCAGTTTTTGTTGAGTATTTTGACGTTGAAAAATCCGCGGGTTTAGTGGTATTCCAATTTGAATAGTCTGTCCCCTGTTCTAATAATATCTTTATTAATTCCATTTATTATAAATATGTGTTAATTGTTGTTTTTAATTGTAACCTTACCCCCAACCTTAAATAAAATAGATACCGGTTCAGTTTGACCTGATAGGTATAGTGATACTGTTTTATCAGAATTTATTGTATATGGTTTTACTATTAGAGATTTCAAATCTTTTAAATGAGTGTCAATGAATGTATCAACCTCAGTACTTGTTATCTCTTCACTTGTCAAATTCGGGTCCGTTGGTGCATTTGGTAAAGAATCGGTAGTAGTTGTGGTACTACCTGTTTGTGATGGATTAGTAATATTTTGACATGCACTAACTTTTGCAACTATTTGTTCCATTGTATCACCTGGAAGTAATCCACAATTTCTTAAATCTAATTCTGGATGTTCATCAATGTATTTTTGAGTAGCGGTTCTCAAATCTTCCGCCACAGTGGTAACATTTATTCGGTCAAATATTGATTCGGCTCCTAATGATTTCTCCACCACCGTTACCAATTCATCCAAATATGTCTGTCTCCAAGGATCAAATAATTCTTTTAGGTTATGTGGTAATAGTGACCAATAATCTTCATACCATATACGAAGAACTTTTTGAACATTATTTTCGTCAGGTTTTGTGTCATAATCAACCCAATTTAATTGTAGAACATTTTTTCCATCGCCAAAAGTATATTCGTTATCAAAAGCTCTAAAAACTAAATTTGTCATACCTTCAGCCATAGACGATGTAAATTTACCCATATTATAAACTGTGGCAATAAATGCTGGTGCAACAAACGCATCGACGGTCAAACGAACAACAGTATTAGCGAAAATAGACCCCTTACTTCCTCTAGCCATTAATGCAGAATACATCTCGTCAAATCTTCTAGGATCTCTTATTATTAAAAGATTTGCCCATCTTGCTAAAAAGTCCCTATCCCATTTTTTAAAAATAAATTTACCTTGTGTTGAGTTGCGTTTATAGGGTAATCTAAATGGCCAAGCTTTTGCATAAGCGTTCAGTTCAATTTTAATTGGTTCAAAAAATGCATGTTTTTCTAAAGCTTGGTTGTATAATTTTTTGAATCCGTTCGCGTCTTTTTCAATTTCCGTCCTAACAGACACATCAATGTAATCTTTCCAACCGGGATTATTTGGGGAACCATTGTAAAGATTTTTAGGTAAGTCGTTGAACCATTTTTTTGTTGATAAGAGGATGTCCCCCATTTTTTTATATTCTTCACTAGCGTCTTTTCCCGCCGCGATTTTTTTCTCTGCACCTTTGGATAGTTCAATAAACTCACCTTGTAATGTCTTTGCCGTTTTAAAGGTATTTTTAAAAATTGTTACCCACGTTGCCGCTTTATCTGAAGATAACCCTTTAAAAAAAGTTTCAATAAAATTAACCTTTTTAACTCCGCCACTAATTTCGGGTGCGTAATTTTTAAACCATATTTCTAATTTTGCGGATACCCCATTTTTTGATTTCATATAGTTCCATAACCCTTCATTATCATCTTTAAATTTTTTCAGTATTTTACTGGCTAAAGAAACACCATCGGTATCGGCACCCAATGAATTTAGTTTAGTTTCAACAACATTATTTGCTTTTAATTGAAATTTTAATGGGTCTGCCGTTTTTAAATAATTATAAAACGTTTCGTAAATACCAGATTTCCCCATAAATTTTCTCAATGCAACTTTACCTTCTGCTTCAGTTGCAGGATTACCTAATTTTTTAGCTATATCATCGATACTTCCCATAATTGAACCTTGTCCATTATTAGAAGATTGGCGTATAGTACTTTCAAATTTTTCTAATAACCCTTCAGAAGCCAATTTGGCTTCAGCTTTTATTTCTGCTTTACTAAACCCCAATTTTTCTAAAATCCCCTCCAAAACTGGTCTAATATTTCTGGGTCCTGGTACCGCTTCGTTAACAATTCCCATTATTTCTTTTATTCTACTAACCTCCATTAAAAGATTTTCATTCATTTGATTTTTCATATTAAAATATTATTTTTCTAAATCATTAACAACTTCATCCGATAATTTACTTTTTTCGTCGGGAAAATCGTTTCTAATATCTTCCTTTACTTTATCCCATTCTTCGTTTGTAAATGGCTTGTTTGTTTCTGGATTAATTTGTGTTTCTTCTTTTGTCATCTCATCTAATGCTTCATTAATATTACCATCACCAATTTTTTCAATTTGAGATAATGATAAATTAGTGAATATTTCTTTCACTTCTTCAGGAACACTGTTAAAGTATGCTTCTAAGTTTTTTCTTTCTTTTTCTTCTAATTTAATTTTAGCCTTCTCCTCAATTGCATTGATCCATTCGGTTACGGTAAAATACACACCTAAATCAAAACCTATTTTTTTAATTATTGGTTTTTCTAAAATTTTTGGTGCGGTTCTAGCTAAAGGGTCAATTTTTTTAAATTTATTTACACCCTTATTTAACCAACTTGTTTCTAATTTTTGAATTTGTTTTGTGGACGCTTTAACACCTAATGATTCTTGTGTTTTTATAAATCTTTTTGTTATTTCTTTAGTTGCATTTTCTAATGTCTTCTTATCTGATTTTAAGATTGTGGTTAACCATTTAGCTTCCTCTTCATTTAACATTGTTTTCATGAAAATTGCTAAATCAGAACTTGTTTTTAATGGTGCAACTGCAACTTTTTTACTTATACTTTCAGCAATTGCACTTGGAACTTTAAAAATGTTTAAATGAGGTAATATAGCAAAAATAACTGACCCAGCAGCATTTTCTGTTTGATCTCTACTAGTTTGGTAAGCCGCGATTGCCAAATTAAACACAGTATCAGCAATCATCATACTACGCATAGTTAATAACGGTATACCTAATTCAGGTATAAGAACTGTTAATATTAAACCCCCACCAATTTGGATAACAGTACCCCACTCATCCCAAAATTTATCAAATCCACTTCTATTATCATGATTATAACCAAAAACCTTTTTTAAATCAGTTAGTTTTTTATTGTATTCCATTGACATTGAATAAATACCATCAACCATTTTAGGACGATAAACGTATGTCTTATCTATTTTTGAGTTTGATTGTTGTGATTTTTCTGCGGACTCCTTTTCTTTTTCAATTAATGGTTTATAATATTGATTCAACGCATTTTTCCATAAGTCCAATTGCTTTTTTTGTTCCTTTGAAATACCATTCGGAAAATCTTCATTATAATATTCTTTATTTATGTTATCTCGTTGTAGTCTTAGGTTATCTAATTTATTTTGTTCTTCTTTCGTTAATGGAATTGTTCCAGTATCCTTCCAACCACGTGCGGAAGGTTTAGGTTTTGTTAAGGACTCTATTTGTTTAACTATCGGATCAATTTTTGAGCGATATTCATCGTATTCTAATGGTGAATATCCTTTAGGTACGTCTTTTCCTTTTGGGGATTTCCTCACTACATTATAATATTGATTAATATCATTAGCCTTTAACCAATTTGTAAAATCACTTTCATATTGAGACATTTGTGTTTCTAAGTTACCTAATTTACCTTCATAGTAACCCCATGGTTGTTCGGGTAATTTGGTTCCTGTTGATGATAAAATCTGACCATTAAATGGTGTCGGTTTTTGTGGTTGAGGTTTTCCTTTCCAATAATTTGGTGAGGATTTTGCAAAATACTTAGACAACTCGGGACTAATCTGTGGATTATTACTCCTGAAAATGTTCCCAACGGCCAAACGATTTTTATTATCAGGATTAAATTGACTAAAACCATTATAACTCAAATAACTTTGTATTATTTTAGGGTCAACGGTAGTGGGGTATTTCCCATCTTTTATATTTGGGAATAGGTCATTTGCATCAATTGCACCTTGAGGTTTGTTCATTGGACCCCCCATGAAAAATTTTCCTGTTTTGTCATAGAACGGCATTGTCTGTTCAATTAGTAATAGAAATTCTTTTTTAGTGTAATGAGTTTCTTTTAGTTGGTTACCCCTATCCCTCTTTAATGTTGCCCCAACCACGTCAGACCATTTAGTTACCCCAATTTGATTTGCTGGTCCTCTTGTAACCCCACTCTCCCATTTACCGACCGCAGGATAACCCTGTCCACCTGATTGTTGTGCACTGGTTCCCGCCTCAGGTTCTGCCGCTGAAGTTTCTCCATCCTCCTTAATTTCTTGATTTTCAGTAGTTTTTGATATAATCCTATTATACTGTCTCTCGGTCAAGCCTATTTTCATAATATATAAATATTCGAAAAAAAATTCAAATATGTTTTGGTATATTATAAATAATACCTATTTTTGTATAAAATATAAAGACATGAAAGAATTAATAAAACAGTTTTTTAAGTATTTGGGTATCGGAATCGTTTTCTTTTATATGATGTTGGTTTTTAACATTCAATTTGAACGTAATAAAAGGTATGAATTTAAAATACATGAGGACGAAAAAAATGGGTGGATTACATCAGACAATAAAAAATTACCCGAAGATTATACACCAAAAAAATACATAGTTAGGTTAACTAAATCGGATGAAACTATCATGTTACAATACAAAATAATCAAATAATGAAAAAATTACTATTAATAATCCCATTTCTATGGGGATGTGAAAAGATTGAGTTCATCAGTGAACCAAGTGTGGACGGTGAGTGGTTATTCACCGATTATAAAGTAACTGTGGTATCATCGAGGGCTGAGGTTCGAGTAATACCAAATGACACCATATGTATCAACTCATTCAATAACCAATCTACAGTATCAGGTGGATTCTTAATGAAACAAAATTATAACCTGACAACCGTTGACCGTAGATTTATTAAAGGTCGGACATTTTGGAATTTTAGTGGTTCATATGGGTCGACCATGTTCCCCTTACATATCAATCGTTCGGATGATTATTTGATTGCTGATTTTCCTTTAGGTATTAATATGAGGGAATACAGTCATTTGGTTGTTAAGAACCAAAATAACGGGTATAAAACAGATTATACATTTCTTACTGATGGTAGTGGAGCCGCTTACTCAAGAAAACTTACACTTATTAGTCCTGTAATATCTACGGATTTATACTTAAGTGATGGTAGAAGGGAAAAGGCGGTAGATGTAATGGTAACATTAATTTTTACGAGAAATTAACTATTCATCGTAAATTGTCTCATCTTGTTTTGCAAACATCTTAATAAACTGACCCGCCTTAGCGTTTGCCTCATCTTCAATTTCACCCCCAATATCGGGTGGTTTTGGACCATTTAAACGACCGTCTTCCCATTGTTTGTGGTGAACCAATTCGTGAGCAATACTTCTCATAACGTCAACAAGTGCTCGATTTTTCATAGAAACCTTAACGACCTTGTTTTCTTTCGTGTAGTCGTAGTTTGCAGTCGTTTTAAGACCGTTTCTATGGTTTTGAATAGATATGGTCGGAACATCTTTAAGTTCCAACTGTTCCTTCACAAATTTGACGAAACTGTTTAGTTTCTCTTTTTTATCGTCGTTTAAAAAACTCATATTAATATAAATACTACAAAGTTAACTCTTCGGGTAAATCGTTATTGGTTAAGTATTGTTTTATTAGTTCTGAGATATATTCGTCATCAATTTCTAACAAATCATCCTCATCAATAATATTAGGGGAATAGAATTCAATCTCATCATATGATAAGTCAAGTACTCTATAAAAACTATCTCCATCTTCATCCGTGGAGAATTCAATGTACAACCTCTTGTTGTCCTCATTGTAATAGGATTCGTGTATAACCATTCTTAAACAATGATAATTATGTTTGTTTTTTTAAAAAAACATAAAACATATACATATTACCAATAAAATTCGTATAATTAAAGATATGGATTGGTATATTGTACAGTATTTGTACCCGAATGCGTTTAAAAGATTCACCGACATTATGTTTCCAAATGTGGGTGTTATTAGTTTATCAACATTGGAATACTATGACGTTAAGAAACTGTTTCAATTTTTTGATAAGGAAGGTGTCTATTTAAATGTTGAGATGTACAACCCACATCAATGGGTTTGCAGTATTTCATTACATAATGGGATAGTTTTTGGCCCAAGTCAAAGTTCAAAAACAACACGAAACGAAATTGAAATTGATGGATTTTTAGAATGCTTCAAAGTTTTGGATAAAAAAATAAGTGATGTTTAATTATGCCTATTTATAGTACAGATATGTCTTTTAACTTTTTACTACAAGCAACTAGAATTTTACACGTCGGTAATTACGATGAAGATGAACTGATAATGATTTATAATTATTTGATTGCACTTGACAATGAAATATTAAATGATTATTTTAATACATGTACGATATTATCTTATGATAATGATTTGGTATTGTACATTGAAATACTTGACACGGCAATTCAAATTTTTGAAGAAAGGGAAGAATATGAACAATGTCAGTTGTTGAAAAATAAAAAGGAAGAATCCATAAACATAACAAATAATAAAACAATATAGACTATGAGTGTTTTTAACATGACAGATGCCGAAAAGAAAAAAATTCTTGAAAAGCACAAAGAAGCAACGAAGAATCAATATCTTAAAAAAGAAGAAACAAAAAAAGGTTTGCAAAAACCCGATGAAAAGAAAGATAAAAAAACCTCCTAATTAGGGAGGTTTTCTTTTTTATTTAAGTGTCTCGTAAGTAATATATAGGACAACCAAAAAGATCCTGAAATTGAGTAGAAGATAGCGTCTGCTCCCCAATACGAACCTGTCAACTCCATCATCAGCTTGAATAGTGCATCGTACCCAAGAGGTAGAAAGAACATTGCTAACATTAGAGATGTATCTTTGTAAAACATTAATCTCTTGTTTTTGTTTTTTAAATTTTTGATTCTGTTCACCATCGGGGTCCATGTATAAGGGGTTTATAAAATTATGGTTTGTAACCTTTAAAATAAATACCTATTTACTGAAATAATACCCATCAAGATATAATCTATCTAATTGTGTATGTTCATACACTCTAATTGCGTCGTAATAATTTGAAAGGATTGGTTTACCATCAACATTAAATGAAGTGTTAACCAACACACCTATTCCAGTCTTTTCTTTAAATTGAGTTAGTAAATCATAGATAAAAGGATTCTGTTCTCTTGTTACCGTTTGAACACGAGCAGTCCCATCAATGTGAGTAATTGCCGGTAACCTTTCCCTATACTCTGGTTTAACCATTGGGCAAAAATTCATCCATCTACTTTCACCTTCCCATTCAAAATATTCAGACACATCTTCTAATCTCACGATTGGTGCAAATGGTCTATACCATTCTCTATTTTTTACTTTAAAATTTAGTGTATCCTTCATATGGGTCGGTATCGGTGAACATATTATACTTCTATTACCCAAAGACCTTGGACCATGTTCCGCCCTTCCTTGTACCACACCTAATATTCTTTGATTAACTAAGTCATTTACAATTACAGACATATCCACCTTTCTTGCATTTCGATTGTTAACTTCCTCCATTAAAACATACTTGTCTAAAACGTCAACACCTTTGTATGTTACATCAATTACATTTGTTGGTTTAAAATGTTTACATAGTAATCCAACACTTAAACCACAATCGGTTGAATTTGGTGCAACAAAAACAGGTAACCCATAACGTTCTTTTACTTTAGTGTTTAAAACAATATTAAGTGCACATCCACCAGTTAATACTATTGGTAAGTTGTGTTCTCTAACTATTGAATCCACCTTTTCAAAGAATACCTCTTCAAATGCCTCTTGAGCGGTTCTAGCAAAATCAACACCTTCTTCAGCTCTTAATCTATTTTCACCGCTAAACTCAATACCAATTTCATCCGAAAGTGTTTTCTTTTTTATTTCCAAATTATACCAATATGGAACTGATGATGAAAAGAATTTCTTTAATGGAGCTTTCCACTCTTCTCTAATTTTACCATAAGATTGTAAGCCAAGTACTTTTCCTGCCGCAGTTAATGCATGATAATTTCTCACCTCATCACAAAATAAACCAATTAAATGGTAATGACTACCTAAATCAATACCAAAATTAACTACGTTTACTAAATCTTTCCCTTTTTCACCAATATATAGATTAAAGAATCCATCATTAGACCCACCATCAAAAGAAATTATTAATGCTTTTTGATGTGGTGATTGTGCAAAACTACCATATGCGTGTGCTGGATGATGTGATTCGTCTATTATATATTCATTAGCAGGAATTGCCACTCTATTTTTTTCAGGCATCACAGGATAACCCTGACCCATAATAAATTTATCATACTTTGTAAAACCATATTTCTCCTTTAGATATTCGTATATGTGTTCTAAAATATAATCTTTAGCATGAATGGGTTCAAAGAAATCACCACTCGCATTTTTCTTATTAACAAAACGTTCAAATTCAATTACACAAACAATATCATTTTCATGATAAACTGCAACAGATGCATTATGGTGTGTGTGAAGTGCTATACTTGGTAAACTCATATTTCTTTTCTTTTAAAATGATAATCAGCATCAGCGGGACTTGATGGTGAGAATCTAGGCGTTATTAATTCAAATCCCATTGATTCAATTATTGGTATCGACGTATCAAATAATTGAGCACCAATATTATACTCAACATGTTGTAATTCAACAATTAGATGTTTGACATTTTTCAATATGTCTGTAGAACCTTTTAAAATGTCAATTTCACAACCCTGAACGTCTATTTTTAATAAATCAGGATAAGGGAAATTTCTATTTTTTCTAACGGTATCTAATGTTAGTGTTTTTCTTTTAAATTGGTTTGATGGGTTGTTAAATAACACTTCAGCCATTGAACTGTGTTGTGGGTTTTCCATATAGTATGAATTACCACCAGGGAATGTTACATTTTTATAAAACGTAATCTCCTTATCATCAACATCACTAAAAACTCCAATTTGATATTGGTATTCGGTTTCAATAAAGACTTCTTCGGACTCCTCCATCGCCTCAAATAAAATATACTTAGAATTTGGCCAAACTTCTTTTGCCATTACGGTCCATTGTAATGCACAAGCACCAACATCATACACCGTATTTGGTGTAAATCCAAATTCATCCCTTAACCTCACCAAATAATTTTGATGTTCTTGTGGTATAGCTTTTAATTTAGAAATATCTTTTAATCTTGGGTATGTATTTGAATATAATCTCCTTAATTCAAAATAGTTGTGGTACTTAGGACTACCGTGATTCCAACCATTATCGTGTAAAAAATAAGGTTTAATTCCTGTTGAATTTGAAACTAATCTATTATTTTCAAATCGATATTCATTTACATTTCTTGAAAATGTGTTAACAGTAAATAATGAATCAAAATCTAATTTAATTGTTGGTTGAAATTTCTTATTGTAATAATATGTAAACGCACCTTGGTCATTACTAAATGTTGAAATTCCTGTTGATAGTACGTTGTTAACTAAACTCTCCAATAATTCTAAATACTTTTTTGTTTTAGCTAAAATCATACCTGAATTTAGAAAAGTTCTACTAACTAAATGATTCTCATCGTAGTCAACATAATCAGGCCAAGTACTTTTTCTTTCGGGAGTTGGCCACATGTTTTTTTCATGACCAATAATTATGTTATTATCTAAATTAAAATGATTTGGTAAGTCATCGACAGATGTAAAACATGTAACATCATTTGCATCACAGAATATAATATATTCTGAATCAATTTCTTTTACTTTATCTAATAGAAGAGTGATCTTATATAACAAATATTCACTCTCAGATCCAAATCTACTTTGGTATTGTCTTTCCAAATCAAAATAATGTCCTCTATTAAAATGATGATGTATTAATTCTTTATCAAGATTAAATTTTTTAAATGATTTATATAATGAAGTTTTAGTTATATCAAATTCATTTGAATGTGCCCATGTAACGGTCAATAATTTTATGTCCATTATTTAAAAATTTGATAATATTCTCTCCAAGTACATTTTACAAAATGATACTTTTCTTTATTCTTAACATAAGTTAAATCGAATATTTTTTCATCACTCCCAATATATCTTGAGTTAATACACTCATTAATGGTATTATTAAACTCAATTAATAAATCATCAATTAAATGTGACGGTGCAAAAAATGCCGTTCCTTGAATATGTCTTATTTGTGACATTGCGTGAAATTCTTTATTGTCAATGTCAAAGTCCTGTGAATGACTAAAGAACGTTACCTTATCATCATTCAATTCATTGACTTTACTTAAATTAGGCCACACAATACCTTTGTAATTTGAGATGTCATCTCTTAATCCTCCAGCGTCTGCCCAAATTAAAAAATCAGAGTCAAAGTATTTTTCATCTTTTGCATGTTTCAAGAAATTCAATTTATTAAACATGATAATGTTATACAATGGCTTGTTCATTTCAGGAACATTATGGTGAACCTTTTTTGTAAAGTCTTCTGAGAACATCAATTCGTTTAATTTATCGTTATATTGTTTATAACAGTCTAAACTCTCCAATGTCTTCACAACCATTATAGTTTTCTCCAAATTCGGATCAAACTCTTTTCTCATTTCCAAAATCTTATCGTAAAATTTTGATTCGGTGTAGATTACAAAATTTGCATCTAACGCTAATGTGTTCCTCATCCAATACAAATATGTATTATATGATAAACCAAATGAATCCCAATTATCTCTTCCGATGTCGTATAATGCCATTACTATGACAGGTCTTTCTATAGCCATTCCCATGTAAATTTTTGTCCTTTATGTGTTATTTCACAATTATTATTTTTTATTATAAATTCGTTAAATTCATTCATCATACTTGAAACTTTAAACCCGTCTGAAGCTAATGAAGTTGGTACAAATCCTTCTGAGTAACCGAAGTAATTCTCTTGGTGTAGTTTCAATAAATGTAACATTGATTCATTAGAGAACTTAACAATTGGGAAAAACGAACCCATATGTTTATCAGTACTTTTAAAATTATCACCAGGACCTGGACAGTGACCTAACCAAAATCCTCGTGAACCACCCATTCTATTATTTATAACACTGATTGTTGGGTATTCTTGGTAGTCTTCTTTTTTAAAAACTTGGATTGCCATAAAATCATTTTCCAATTCATCATACTCCGAAATGAAGGATTTTAAATCTCCCGTAAAATTAACATCATCATCAAAAAACCAATAATTTTTAAATGATGGATTGTTAATATAATGTACTAACATTCTATAGTGTGCATAAAAATATTTTGGATTTTGATGACTACCCCAAAAATGATGTCTATTGATTGGTTTATTAAAACCATATTGTATAAAATCATTATCGTCATAAATGGATATTGGGGAGTTATCGTATTTTGCAGACACCTCCCCAACAGTTAAACCATTATGATTATCAAACAAAACAAAAAAGTTATCAAATCCTTGGTTTTTAAAATCTACAATATTTTTGTTACCGTCACCCTCAAATGTTCTATGATATGAACAAATTGCTACCGATGTATTTTTCATTAAACTATATTATATTTTTCTTTTATTATTTCGTGCCACTCAGGTACTCTGTTAAATTGGTGTACCATGTCAAAGGTATCACCATTTAATGTACAAACATTATTATTTAACATTTTAGGTGTTCCATATTTTAAAGAATTATTAAATCCCCATCTAATAAAGAATTCCGTTGGTCCTGAAACCGCACAATGCATTGCCCAACCCTCATCTAAGTTAAAGGTTTTCATTCTCTCAATTTCATTATTTGCAATCATTACAATTAAAGCCGCTTGGTCTTTAATATTGTGGTCATCGGAACCTCCTTCACACAAATCAAACATTCTTTGATACAATGAAATTAGTTGTTCTCTTTTACCTGCAATAATTCCAGAACAAACAATCTCTTGGTGAACACATTTTTCAATCTCATTTGGGAATATTTTTTTGATGTTATCAAAATTCCACGGATCCTGATTAACGTTAACACCTTCTCCTGAAACAAATAAATCATAATTTATTGTATCTAATTTATTAAATGGGTCACCTTGGAACATCACATCAAACACATCAGTAATAATAAACAAATCAATATCTGAAGTTTTTAAATAATTTAATGTATGTTCTAATCTTTTATGATTTATAAACCACGTATTCTCAACTGTGACAATTTCATATTTAATGTTTAAATCAACACAAGTTTGAATATCATCTTCAGTTGCATTTGCCGCCAATAATATAACATCACCGTCCGAATATGTTCTAAAACTTTCAGACCACAACCTTATTTTTTCTTTGTGTTGTGAAATATTATTCGATAATCCTAATAATGCTTTTTTCATTATAATTTCCCCTCAATTTTATTTAACCACTCTTTAGTTTTAGAATGTGGCCATACAATCCACTTAGCCGGCTTTTCCATTGAGTCAAATGTTCTCCATATTTTCACAAATTGGTCTGTTGTGTTTAAATGGTTTTTAATTTCATTCTCTAATAAATCAACTCGATTTAATGGTTTATTATCTTTATCTTCAAATATTACCGCCCAAAAATCATAATCCATTTCTTTATCAAATGAACCGATATGAACGTCAATACAATGTTTAAATATTTTTAAGAACGATTCATCAAATTCCTGACCATATAATGGTGGATTTGGTGCCAATTTATTATCTAATGTAAATTGTTGTACCGCTCTTTTTTTGAAACTCAACCCGGCATATCTCTCATAGTCCTCAACTGACCTAACTTTTCCGAAATCATATACTCCGAAGTCAATATCCCTCACTTCACCGTCCATCTCAAACAGTTTTCGGTTGCGTTTGTGTGAACTGGCATTTTTACCTCCCCATGATTTATCATCGTCCCATTGTTTGGTTCTATTTTTTCTGGTGTATTCGTGCCATGCAATAATTTTATGTGGATGATATAAATCGTAACCCCAGGTATAAGCTCTAACGGCAATTGATATTTCCTCTCCATGAAAATAATATTCAGGGTCATGAGGAACTTCTGTCACAAAACTACCCGACGCAAATGCAAAATGTGCAGAATAAAATCTAGCAGGTACGGGTTCGGTTAACGATTTAAAGTTATCAATACCAGCAGGTAAAAAGAAAACAGCTCCTTCTGGAATGAATCTATCAAAATTCATTTTCCAAGGAATGTTTACTCGACCATTTGGATCATTATCAGGATCATAAGACGATATGTAACTTGTAATTAAGGGTTTTTCTACCCCCTTCTCTTTCAATTGATTATACATTAAGATTAACTCCTCATCCCAATTCTCAATGAATCTGTGGTGTGAATCAATTTGTAAAGTATACTCTTCGTCGGTATATTGTTGTTGTAGTTTATTTCGTGCCCAACATGCACCTTTAGAATCTCTATAATCAATGTCGACTATTTTGAACCTCACATCATTCTCATATTCTTTAAGTGTATCCCACTCATCCTCAACAGAATGTTGCCAAGAAATTGAAAAGACTAAATTATCAGGATACTTTGATTTACTTATACAATCCCTCAATGTTGGAAGTAATTGCGGGTCTCTATAAGATGCAATTTGGATAAAAATTTTACTATTCCCCATATAATATTTTATTGTTTATAAAATATAAACAAAATTCCTTTAAAATTAAATAGGTTAGTTTTTTTTATCGGTTTTTTTTCATATATTTTACATATAAACGTATTTTTAATGAATAGGGTGTACCAACCAATTGTTATTGAGGAAACAGATTATTTTATTGAGGGTCTAGTTGAGTCTGGATTTTTCGAAGATTATGATATAAAAGATTTAACCTTTGTGAGAACGCATTTATTGAATATTTTCACTGAAAAATTCATAAATGGGTTACTTAACGACGATGATGTTGAATTGTTTGGTGAAGAAGAATTTGATATTCTTTTAAAAGAACTTGTTGCGGGTTCAATACTTTTTGAATTGAAAGAAAAGGGATTTGTTGACTCATACGAGGATGAGAATACCGAAGAAATGTTCTTTTTGACCAACGAAGGTAAAAAATACGTTAAAAACACTAATTCTAAGGATGAATTGGGTGATGATGGTAAAATACTAAAGGATTTGTTCTAAATTTTACTTTTTCTTCTCGTCAACCTGTTGAGTGTACGTTGATTTTTTGTGTTGTCTAACTTTATCCTTTAATTGGGATAACAATTTCTGAGCATTCACTAAATTTTGGGAAATTCCCGTAATTCTACCATTTGATATGGTTTTTAACCCTTCCGGTATCGAAACTTCCAATTTTCTAAACTCTTTTAGTGTCTCATTAAGTGAATTTTGCAACTCTTCAACTTTAAATTGTACTTTTGCATACTCTTCTCTTTTAACTTTGGATGTATCCTCGTTTAAGATTTGTAAAATCACTCTTTTTACGCTATTTTCTGAAATTATCTTATTTTCCATTGTACTTTAAAGAATTAATCTACTCTGAAGTCTTGGTCTTCTTGGTTGGTAAGTTCATTATCACTTTTCATACCTTCCTTAATGTAACTTCTGATTAATTTAGATACGGTTACTTTTTTATGATTTGCAACCTTCTCAATCTCTTTGTAATAAGCGGGTACCACTCTAAATGATAACATTTGTACCAATTGCTTATGCTTTGGCATGTCAGATTTGTGTGTTACACCCGAATCCTTTGTTTTTTTATATGCGTCTGAAGCCATTTCTGATATATTTTTATATAAATATTTGGTAAAGTGGTTTAATTTCTATATATTTTAATATAAACCAAAATAGTATGTCAGAAGATAAAGAACAATCAATTGATCCGGTTAAATTTTGTGAAGAAAAGTACCCCGAGACGACCAAAGAATTCAAAAAAATCCTAAAAGAACAATATGAAATCTTTTGTAGGAAACAAATGAACTATGGACCTGATAATATATCAGTAGGAACCCGTTTAGAGACCCCTGACGAGGTTAAATTATCCCAAACAGGACTTTGGTTCAGAATGAATGATAAGATTCAGAGATTGAAACAATTGGTCCTTTTAGGTAAACCTGATACTGTGGGAGAAGCCATTGAAGACACCTACCAAGATTTGTCAGTTTATAATATTATTGCACAAATCGTAATAAGAGGTAAATGGGCCAAATAAATTGGTCGGTAAAGTGTTAAAAAATTTAAGGGATGAATAAAAAAATTTATCCCTTTTTTAATACCATAAATTTTATAAGAATATTTATTAAAAAAACGAAACATGAAGGTAAATGTTAATCACCCATCTTTTATCTCATTCATTGACAACGTAACGACTAGTATACTCTCAAATATTAACGTTGGGGGATATTTTGACTTATCGAATGAGAAAAAACTATCAGTTCAGTACATAGTCTTTAAATTAATGAAAAATTCAGTTAAAGTTAGAGCTAAACTAACTGATTCGGAATTAAGGAGTTTTGTTGTGGTTTTATGTAAAAAAAATGAAGAGATTGAAAATTACGAATTTGCACAGATTTTAAAGGATGTAACTGCAAATTTTGATACTATTAATGTTCCAGAAAAAGTTGTTAAGAGAACAAAAAGAATAATAAAAACAGACAACCCAACCAATGGCTAGAACTATCGATACAGATACCAAAAAACGTTATGCCACGTTAGCGATAAGGTGGTGTGAAAGTTATTTTGGTTTATGTGATAGGAAAAGACGTAGGTTGATTTTTAGATTCAGTGAAAGGAAACGCAAAATGGATAATTTTGAAATTTTCGGTAACTACTGTTTTTATAGAAATGAAATAATTATTTATTTACCTAACAACAATACAATTTACGATGTTGTTGCAACTGTAATTCACGAATACACACATTATTTACAAGTTCGTAGAAAATATAGAGAATATGAATTATCAAGGTACTATTCCCAAAACCCTATGGAGAGACAGGCGAAAAGAAACGAAGATAAATTTACTAAGATTTGTCTGAAAGAGATTAAAAAATTGATTAAATAATATTCTTTACTTGTGGTCCTTTGGGTCACATATCATTCCCAACTCACTCCACTTAAATTTCGGTTTTTCGTTTAATAATACGAAACATTTCCACTTTTTTGATTTCTCAAAGTAAATGTGTTTTTGCATGTGTGAGGGGATAGCAGCATTGGTTAAGACTCTTTTAGGTACCACATCAAAAAAAACTTTAATGATAATCGTTAAATTTTCATTGTCATCCCATTTTCTTTCCTGCTCTTCTAACAATCTCCACTCACCTCTATTTTGGTATTGATTTTGCATCATACAGTTCAGGTAGGAAAATGTTTGTTTGAGATTTTCCATGTTATCGGAAAATGATGCTGCGGGTGCTAAATGACCCTTATCGTATATGTTAGATTTATAATCATCCGCATCTGAAGTTTTAATGTTCTTTTCAATATAGAAATCCATACTACCTCTATTCACATTTGTTGGTCTATTAGTTGATCTGTATTTTAACCATAATGGAGATTCCAATTTTTGTGAATACAATACTTCAAATATTTGATTCTTAACCCTTATAGTGTCTTGTGAAAATGAAGTGAAACTTACTAAGAATACGCCAACGAATAATAGAACTTTTTTCATGTATTGTTTACTGTTATATAGTTAAATATCTCCAAAGGAGTATTATTATCAACAGAAAATTCAACAAAAGGTAAGTTATTGGATAATAATTTTTCTTTAATATCGTTATCAATATCCTTAGATTCCTGTAAATTTTGAAATCTACCATTTTCATCATATGTTTCATCGTTTCTGGTTAACAATATGTTCAAACTGTTGTACTTTTTAAATAAACTAATGACGAAATTGTCAAATGATTCATCATAGAACATTGCCGGATATTCTGGTTCTTTACTATATCTGTCCTTATAAACCATTCCTAAAATAATTGGTGAGTCAACAATTATGTATTTTACTTTACCATATAATCTACTAATATTCCTATGTTGGTTAGCGGTGATATAAAATTGGTCCTTTACGGCGGAGTAGTTTTCTTCCCATGCAACAATCTTAGGAAATTCATATGTTAACTCAACATCCATGTGATGTTTTTTCATTTCAGTAAATAAACCAGCTGATTGTGTGGATTTACCTATACCAGGACCACCGAAGAAATTTATTATTAAACTATCCATATCCATTAATATACATAAAAAAAGGGAGTTTGTAAAATCTCCCGTATATTAATTTATATAAGTTTATTTTGTCCCCCGACAACAAAAATAAATAACTTATAGATTGTAAAAACACTAAAAAAGGGTATGTCTATTTGTCAGATAAAAATTAATTTGGGATTTCGGGTCGACGACATTGATAAAATTGAAATTTTTATTTTTTGTCATACTATTTATAGAATTATTACTATGGAACAACACACAATAGAATTGATTGGAATGGTCTTAGTGGCCGTAATTACAGCATTAGTCGGTCCCGCGGTACTCGAATATGTAAAAGTTAAATTATCTAAACCAATATCGAAAGACATCGTTAGAGATGACATTGAGAGAAGCTTGGTTATTTTTGATGAAATATCTGAGATAAGAGAAGAATTAGACGGTGATAGGATTTGGATTTCTCAATTTCACAATGGTGGACATTTTCTTCATACAAATAAATCAATTCAAAAGTTCTCAATAACATATGAGGACGTTAAACCTGGTGTTAGTAGTGTAATCCATTTATTCACAGACATTCCATTATCTTTATATTCAAGGGCAATGAATCACATTATGGAAAATAGACATTTATGGATTCCAGATTTTAAGGATGAAACAGTAGTCACTTGTGGTTTGAAATCGGCTGCAGATGCAACCGGAACAAACGCAACATATGCTATTGGATTGTTTGATATTGCAACAGACAGATGTATTGGAACTATGGGAGTTGACTATAGAGACAAAAAGAAACTAACACAAACACAAAAAGATTTTTTAATAGAGAGAGGTAGTCGATTAGCAGGATATTTATCGGTATACCTTAAATCAAAGTAACACATTATGAAAAAATATATATTCACAGAAACACAGATTAAAAAAATTATCGACAATCAACTTAACGAACAAACGGCGGAGGACCGTGAACAAAAAAGAAGAGAAGATAGTTTTAATGCTGTTTATGGTAATCCAACAATAAAAGAACAATTAGCAAAAAAGAAATTTCCCGCGGGAACTAAATTTGGATTTTCACCGTCCATGGTTGATAAATTAAGTAATCCGAAAAGTCCTATGTTGAGTCATAGTAACATTTTATATCAAGTAAAACCAGGAGACACTGTTGGTGGTATTGCACAAAAAATGGGGGCAAACTCCATTGAAAACATTCTATATGACAATGATTTGTTAAAAAATAACCCAAAAGCAATCCAGCCAGGTATGGTAATTACGTTTAGTTTATTACCCTCTGGAAACTAAACTATCAAATATTTTTATAATGTCTTCCAAACCATTATAATCAAAACACTCAGAATAACCTGAAAACGATTCTAAAAGAGGTCTGTATTTTTTTACGGACCTTTTTTTGTTGAGTTTATCTTTAATCTCAGATTCCATTTTTTCTGCATCAGGAGTATCAATTCTTCTTAATATGGATTCGACAACATACCCCTCATACCCATAGGCTTTACTGAATCTTCTCATGATAAACCTCTTAGATGTTATTCCAACCTTAACGAACGTCTTACCTGAACTCTCCTCTTTAATTAAAACCAAATAAAGAGATTTAGGTAGTTTTGCTAGTTTTTTGTTCTTTTCTTGTGTTTTCTTACGTAATTTTAAATTAACGTAATCCTTGGCTTTATCAAGAGATTTGAATTCTTTCAGGTCTCTATATGGGTTTATTATGTACTTTTTGAACCTTGCAATGTAGATGGTCTTACCACTATCAACCACATATTTTGTTGTTTTTGGTGTCTTCTGAACGAAAATTGAATAATAACCAATTGTTAGGAGTAATTCCATAAAATATAATAGATTTATTGTTATACTAATATTTTAAAAAATATTTTGTATTTTGTTTTAATATACATACTTTTGCCTATCAAATAAATTGTATTATGGAAAAAACAAAAAGATGTTCGGGTTGCAAGGACGAAAAAGAGATTGATAATTTTTACAAAAACAAGTTGGTTTTAGACGGTCACAGCAACTACTGTATTGAATGCACCAGACAAAACTCAAAAAGATATTTTCAACGAAAGAAAGAAAGAATGGCAAAAGATGAAAGTGATAATTTAATGAAAATGGTTTTATTGTCTAATTATAATTCCGCAAATGAGGATAATACGAATGCGGATAGTTTGATGAAAATCCTCATGATTGAAAAAATGTGTAAGTCAATCTTGGAAGAATTGGATACCTTAAAGAAAAATTACATTAAATCCGACTCAATGGTATCAGTATAGTATTAAGTTTTATAAATACAGAAGTATTTATCAGTATATAAATTAAGTCTGTAGGTATGAAATTTACGAATATTGTATATGATATGATTGTTGAGGAGGTTAAAAACAAATCACTAATCAATTCATTATTGGCTAAGTGGCAAGTTGAAAACAACTCATTAACGTATCAAGATGTTGAGGGTATATATGAAAAATTTGCAGGTAGGATTCAAAACGGTATCCGTGTTGACAAACCTGAAATTTTAACCTTTTTGAACCATTTTGATGGGGTTCACACTAAACCTAAATTTCCAAGAGAACCAAATCTCTTAAAGGATATTACAAAATACACATATGCTCAAATAGTTTTCTTAATTGATGAGTATAGTTTAGGTGACGGAAACGTTGAACAAATTGATAGATTTAGGATTGGTAACGATGTTGAACCTAACGAGGAGATAGTCGAAGCATCTAAAGAATTATGGGGTTCCGATAACAATGCAGTAATTAACGAAGGTGGATTTAGATTATATGGTGTTCCTGACCAAGCAACCGCAATTAAATATGGTTACTATGAAGGTGACATGGCCAGAAGAATACATCGATTATTCCCACAAGAATACGGATTTAACCAATGGTGTGTAACTAGATATAGAGTAAAGTCAAATTTATGGTCAAATTATAGAAGTAGAAGATATACATTCTATTTTGCAATTGACGATAGTCGTAACTTCACATTACCTTCTGAAGAAGGGGAAGAGGTACAAACTCCTAAATTTGAATTTGCAAAACATTACCTATCGGCAATCATTGTATTAGATAGTTCAGCGAGTGCTTTTAAAATTGCGGATTTACAGAATAATAACGAATATGACATATCATGGGAAAAATTAGTACAATTGTTTCCTGCGTTAGATGGTAAACGCGAATCATTCAAATGGAGAGAATATAAAGAAGATGAGGAGTTGGTTAATCCTTCTGATATTGGAAACAAGATTAACGAAGATAGAAACAGTCCTTATTGGTTTGCCAGAATGACTAAGGCCAACAAATCTGCGTACATACAAAATCAAGGAACATTAAGTGACCCCGATTCATGGTTATCAATGGATGAAGAATTAAGAAAATTATACATAGATACAACTACAAAAAATAATCTATTAGATAAATTCAAATCATTTGCATTTGTAAAAACTATATTATCTAATCCAGGTAATAGAAAATCTTTAGAAAGAAGAATTAGTATACTTGGATTTGAAAATGGTTTAAATGTAATTATCGATAACATAATGAGAAATGGATTTGAACCATACCATACTTCTCTCGATAACCCAAACCTTAAAATTTACGAAAGTAAGAGTGATAGTAAAATTGGTATCTTCAACACCCAAACACTAAGTTGGTTAATTAAGGATGGTGTTGAATATGAACCATTCTATAATAATGTTGACTCATTAGTATATTCAGATAAGAATGGTACATTATATTTGGTAGAGGTTTTCTCTAAATCAGGTGAAGCTGATGGAGAATCATTCTACAGTGTTATGAATACTGCTGTGGACGTTGAAAAATGTCACATATTCACCGCAAGTCAATGGTCAACCGTTGATGGTAAAATTCTACATAGACAAGATGATGATATTGAAGATGCAGATTTTGAATTTCAAGGAGATTTTAGTCCTGATTCCGCAGATATTAAAGAAAATAAAAAGGGACTATAAAGTCCCTTTTTTTATGATAATAATGAGTAGTATTCTTTAAAGTGTTTAATTCTATCCGCCAATCCGATAGTTCCACCATTTACTCTTTTCGTGATTGAGGTTACAACTGCATCAGTTGCACCACCATCTGCCATTTTATGTAAACCATTTTTAGAGAAGAACCAAGCTGCCGATAATAAAGCATAATCTGAGGCAACTCTATCGGGATTAGATAAAATATCTTCGTTGATTGATTTACCAAATGCTGTGTAGTTTTCTTTACCGGTAAGTTGGATGTATCCACGGCCGCAGAATTTTGCACCTTCACCTGACGATTCAGGACCATTACCCATTCTGTTTCCGTAAACTTTATTTGCAATCTTTTCAGGTTTTCTTTCGTAAGGAACTGCAGAATCCAACGTTGGGAAATACTTCTTAAACGTACCATTTAATCCTTTAGCTGAATAGTTTAAGTTTTCCTTTGTAAGTCTAAAACCCCCACTTTCATGACCACATTGAGCCAAAAAATGTGCTAAACGTAATGGTGTGTTAATTTGGAATTTAGCCGCAGTGTCGGGTATCATTTTAATAACCGAATCGGGAATATGTCCCTTTAATTTCTCTAATTTTAAACCTCCAATACTTGCAACGGGGGATGGTTCTGTTATAACTGTTGGAGCACTTACAACACCTTCAGAAAATAATTTACCCCAAGTGCCGTCACCAACAATACCATCTGCAGTTAAACCATTAGACGATTGCCACGACTTTACCGCGGCTTCAGTCTTTGGTCCAAATTTACCTATTGGGTCAACACCCAATTTAACTTGGAGTTTTTTTACATCTTCTCCTTCAGATCCTAATTTTAATAACATAATTTGTAATTGTGTTTGAAGTCTTTATTTAATAATAAATACTAGTTATCCTTTATTAAGTATTTATATAAAAAAGGAAATTTAATGAAAACAATAATCCTAACTGAATCGCAAATTAAAAACGTAATTAATTGTGTTCTAAACGAACAACCAACTCAACCCGAATCTGATGTTTCTTGGCAAATATGTGGATATGAAGTTATGAAAAAATCTGATGGGTATTATTGTGAAAATGCAAAGGGTGAACTATTAAAATTACCAATGGCTAGTCAATTAAGTGGAACTATCGATGGTGAGTCCCTATCATTTGACGATGAAATTTTTAATGGATTAGAGATTGGTTTTGACATGAAATCATTGGCTTGTCGAAATAAAATGCCAATGCAATATGCTGGAGCATCAACTGACGGAAACGGAGGTGGTTGGTTTTTATTTATTGATGACCTCTCTAAACAATTTAGTGAACCAACTCCAGTGTACAGTATTTTTACTTGGAATGGTTCTTTAAGAGTGGGATCGGGTCTTCCTAATCTCTTAAAAGTACTTAAAGAAAAAGAAGGAATTGAAATTAAGTATCAAGTCAGTAGAACTAAGAATTTTATACTAGAAATATCACCGGCACTTGCGGGTAGAATAATGAGACCATCTGAACCAGGTAATACACCTATACCAGTTAAGCCACCAGAATATGAACAAATTAAATTGGATATTCAAAGTCCATTTGAATTTGATAAAACAACATTAACTCCCGATGCTGAGGTTGAGTTTAAAAAATTCGTTGAGAAGGTTAAATCAAATTACCAAGGTGTTAGTGGTAATGTTGAGGTTATATCATCTGCATCAATTGATGCTGATGAAAATAAGAAAAGAGATTACAACCAAAGATTATCAGATAATAGAGCATCAACTATTGCAAATAGACTTAAAACCGAAACAGGTATAGACACACTTACTTTTACACCTAAGGGTATTGGTCAAACCGACCAATTTGCTAAAGGTATGAAATATCCTGAGGTTAGAGATACTGACCAAACGGCACCAAATAGACGTTTGATAATTAAAATGCCGACACTTACAAGAGAAAAAAAATAACCCACAATTAAGTGGGTTATTATTAATCTATTACGTGTATTGTTATTCTGTCAATTTCATTTCTATCATCTTTCGAATATCTCAATAATACTTTTTTCACGGCGTTATTTGATGACACCAAACCATTGGAATATTTCCTCATGTTAATTACGTTTTCATATTTGTAAATGGTCATATATTCGTAATTATGTTTTGACAGATAATCTTTACTAGTATATTTTATCTGTTCATCTGACGTTAATCTAACACAATTACTTGAGTCAAATTGAACAATTTTTAAACACGAATCCAACAATGTCTTACCCGAATCGGTAAGTTCATCGTAGAACACTTTTTCAGAATTTCCCCAAAAAAAAGTCTTTGTCTTAATTGGTAATGATTGTGCATCACAAACAATCGAGAATATTAACAGAATTAATGTGATTTTAAGTGTTTTCATAAAACTTATTTTTACAATATTATACACAAAAGTAATAGTTTTTTTGGATATACCAAAATTTATTTATATTTTTGTTTGATATTTATTACATATGAAAAAGATTATACTTACCGAAGATCAAATGGACCTATTAAGAAAAAACGCCCAAAGAGAGGACGAACGTCGTTATAGAAGAGATGTTAAAATTGACGTTGAAAGTTATAGGGTCATGTATAAAGGTATGGAAATCAACGATATAACCGCCGGATATGAACCTACCTTAACTTATTTAATTGAACAAGAACATAGGTCTTGGGGTATAAAAGATATTTCGTTATATGATATTAAAGGTCCTGAAGCAATTGAAATTGAGGTGGAATATTTTATTGATGATGATAATACCGAAACGGAAACACTAACGTTACCCGTTGATTGGTCTAATATTGAGACCGATACTCAAACAGGTAACGGGGTGGTTACAATCGGAGACACCTTAGTTGTATCATTAAAAAATAATGAGTCGGGAGAAATTGTTATTGACTCATTACATTTAGAAGTTTACAATTTATAATTTTTTAAAACTTCATTATACTTATAATAGACCTTGTGGTTGAAGTCGAAGTGTCCTTGAGGCATTTGAGTTGGAATTGATACCAACAAATTCGGGTTCAAATACAAAAAAAAATAAGGAAATGAACAGAAGAATTTCAATCAACACGATTGGTCTCGCTGTACCACAATCTTTCATTACTAAAAGTAAACAAAGATTAAAACAGCAAATTGATACCGTATATCTTAATGACGGTGATGAGTTCGAAATCGAACTTTACAATCCCACACAAAATAAAGTTTTAGCAAAAATCGAGATGAATGGTAATTCCATTGGTAATGGTATTATACTTCGTCCTGGTGAACGCGTTTTCCTCGAAAGGTATCTTGATGAGGCAAAGAAGTTTTTGTTCGAAACATACGTTGTAAATGGGAATAACGATGAAGTTAAACAAGCAATCGCCAATAATGGTGATGTTGTTATTAAATTCTATGATGAGGTGAGAACGTCAACATATAATGTTAATAGTGGCACTGTAACAATTAATAATCCAAATCTTGGTTGGGGGTTAACAACAACCGGTAGTCCTTATTATGGTAATGCAACATTTACAACATCAGGAACAAATATGATTTATAATTCCACATTAACAAGTGGAACGATTAACACCAATTCGTTTTTTAATAATTCAAATTTAACTAAAAAATTGTTAAGAGAAGTTGAAACGGGTAGAGTGGAGAAAGGTTCTAATTCTGACCAATCATTTACGTATGATAGTTCATCATTTAATAGTTACCCATCTACAACCAATTGGTGGAAAATTAAACCTAAATCGACTCAAGTTATTACTAAGGACGATTTAGTTACTTACTGCACCGAGTGTGGTAGTAAGAGAAAAAAAGACACACATAAGTTCTGCCCACAATGTGGAACTAAATTCTAAATAAACATAATCACAAGGTCATAGAAAAAGGGAATTAATATTCCCCTTTTTTTATAATCTTACATCACCTAAGTAATCATTTAGTATTTCGTTAAAGTGCCTCTCATCAACATCAGGGGTCCATCTATCATCTATTCTAAAATCAGGTTTTTCATAGTAATCTCCCATCAGTTCATCAAACACACACTCATATCTATCTTCACATCTTTCGAAATAATCATCTAAATCGTCTTCATTTACCCCATGGTTATCAATAACGGTTTTTAAATTAATTTCAATTGTTGCACCTTCATCATTCAATTTCGTTACATTACCATATTCTTCTAATGCGTTTTGAAGTGTCCTTTTGTAGTAAACATAATACGAATCACTTTCCGCAGACGATATTGCATTACCTAGAGCATTTCTAATTTCATAATTGTTATCAAACTCCTTAATAAGTTCATTTAATGATTTACCTTCAATTTCGTCCTCGTTTGTGAATCCTTTAATTAAATCCCAAATAATGCCCGTGTTTTCATCATCTGCATAGTATTCCAACGCAGTTTCCCATTCACCCCCACCATTGTCAAATAAATCCCAATAGTCACCACTTAATAAAGTTTCGAACATACCGGTTTCTCTTTGTCTACCATTTGCGTCTTTGTATTTTCTAACTGTCCAATCACCATCCACATAACGTGAAATATATGCTGGGTCGATTTGTAACTCAAACATCATATCTTCCGTTGTCCTATCGGAAAGTAAACCAATTTTTCGTAACGCTTTTTTTCCTTTTCTTCCCTGAAATAAATTAGGTTTTTGTTCGTACATTTTTTTGATTTGTTCTTCTGACAAATCAACTAAATTAAAATCACTTGATGAATCGTATTCCGAACCGAATGATTGTATACCATCATCGTTTAATAATAAATCAATAATATATGAATAATATTTTTCTTGTGGTTTAGAATTCTTTGGCCCTTTCATTTGGTACAACACATTGTCACTACCAACTGCAGCAGTTAAATAACTTTTATTTAATGTGTATTTTGGATTTAAACTTTTTGTTTCTCTTAACGAATAAATTGTGTTACTACTATTAGTTCTTCCACAATGACCCATTCTATCACATTCTTCGGGTGAATTATTTGTTTCCAAATTAACCCAATAAAACCCAATCCCATCTTCTCGATAATCCCTTATAACTTCATTCTCCTCTACGTAATTAACATCACCATCTCCAACACCTAACGAATCGTGCCATTCTTTTGATAGTTGGTATAGTGAAGAAAAAGGTTCATTCTCATACTGTCTTATATTTCCATTTAATCCAACTCTAAACCAATCCATTATTGAATTAATTTCATTTCTAAAAATACTGATAGCATTACCTGCGGAAATGAATCTTCTTGCACTACTAAGTGCGTCCCCCTTTTCAACACCATCTGTTGCCATGTGTCTTTTTACTATATGGTCGAATATTTTTTTACCAACCCAAACTGATATACCACCACAAGATTGACCTAAAATTTCAGCATCCCCCTTTGTAAAACCAATCTTATCAACAAGTATGTCAACTTTACTGGCTTCAGTTAAAAATTTATGTTGTTCTTCCGAAATTAAAATTTTCACAATCGTATATTTCTTTTAAATTTAATTAAGTTCTCAAACAGTTTGTAGTTTGTAACTAATGACGCTAAGTTTTCAACTTTTACAGAATCACCTTTATTTCCCCACCCACCATATGTTTCACCAGTATCTTTATTGGTATACTCAACTTTTATTGTTCCATTAACACAATCAATCGCGGTTGATTTTAATCTTACTTTAATATGGTCGTTTTCAAATGTTGTTGAATTTTTAAAAAATTTACTCATCACATCATTTAGTGTCTGTCTTAATTTTACACAATGTTGAGTGCTGTCGTTATCTTCCATGTACCCATCAAATAAATCGTTTGTTCTTTTTGTCAGTGAATTATTTTCACCGTATTTTGGGTAGTTAACTGAAAAATCATAAATTCTTTCATACTCTGTTGGTAAATCATTTGCACTTATATAACCGTCCATGAAATCCCATAATGTAGTTCCATCCTCATCGTTAATTTTACCTATGTTCTTTTTAATTAAAAATCTAACAACACTAACTACACTTATTAATATTTCATATCCATATTCAAACTCAATTAAATTTTTAAATGAATTTAATTCAGAATCATTTGCCGTTTCGTAATTTTCATAAGATAAATCTGCAATGTCCGACCAAAAATCTTCTTGAATACTATCATTTTGTTTGTAATTATCAAAAAACATTTGATTAAACTGATTAAAATCTCTGATTCCCAATGTATTCATGAGTTCGCCTTTATTTGATTCATAATAATCAGTAAAGAATTTTAATAAATTTTCTTCTTCGTATTCGTCAATACCTCTATCTCTCATGTCATCATAGACAAATTGCCAACCATTCTCAGATTCATATTCGTAGTAACTGATAACGTCATATAGTGTTTGTGTGTCGTCCTTTAAATCATTAACAGGTATTACCAATCTTCCACCACTAACCTCAATAGAACCATTTAAATCATTACTTACAAATAGTTGTTCTAAAGCAACTTCATCTTCATTTAATATTGCATTAATTAAAGGATTATCAATTTGACCTATTGATTTTTTTATTAATGTTGTTCCATACTCATCAGGTAAAACATCAATTCGTTTTAACTCCAACTGTATTTCTTCGTTAGAAACTTCTCTAACAAAAGAAGGAAAAAAGAAATTAAGTAATTCGGTTTTATTGGTTAAAAATTCAGACGTATTGATACGTTTGTCATCCTTATCCATAAATTGTTTAGACTCAAAATGGAATTGGAATTTATAATCAGGATTTGATTTTTCAATCATAATATACAAAGGACCATCCTTTGCATATCTTTGATATAAATTACTTCTATCTTTATTTTTTTTGTTTAATGAATACGGTCCCCATGTGGTACACCATTCGGTGTTAACACCTAAATAACAAGCCGCCTTTTCAGTTAATGGTTGAAACACGTACCACTCTTCTCCATTATGAAGAATCTTATATTCGTTTTCGGATAAAACTTTTAATATTTCATTTAAAGATTTAGTATCTTTTGCAATATAGTCCTTGATAGAATTATATAAATCACCTAATTCATTTATTTTGTTTACTTCAATTGGTACCCTGTGTGAATAAACATAACCCAAATATTCTTCAGCTTTTTCTAAGTCTTCTAATTTTAAACCTCCCTTTTGGAACATCGATAATAACAACTTTGAGTACTTTCCCATTCTGGTTACTGTACCGTCGGATGATATATCAGTTTGTGGGTCAGAATTAACAATTAACTTAAAATCGTCATACGGTATTTTGGTGTAATACTTATTGTATATCTCAGTTCCAGATAGTTCGGTCAGTAAATCTTCAATTATTAATCCAAATTTCATATCATATAAATACTTGTGATATTTATAATACAAACCACACTTTTATGACAATTGGTGATTTATGTACTTTTAAAGTTAATTTTCCCGAGGCCGACTTTTGGTTAATCAGAAAGGGTAGTGAAAATGTTGTAGGAAAACCAACAAATGAGTTCTCAGAAGAACATATTGGTGTTAAGGTGATTGATACGAGTGTTATGGTACCTCAGTATCTTTTTTATGTGTTTTTACATCTACAAACATCAGGACACTTTACCAATTTTGCAAAGGGATCCCTGAGACTTAAACACATCTCAGTCGCAGACATTAAAAATATCCCAATAGGTAATTAACCGAATACGGTAAATAAAAATCTAAATCCCCAATACAACATCCAAAATCCAAACGCTAAACCAGCGTAAAGAACTATCTTTTCGACAACGGGTCCGATTTTTTCACCAAATGATTTTTTCTCGCTCATAATTCAAATATACAATATATATTTTGTTTTTTAAATTCTTTTTTGTATATTTTTAACATGGAAAAACCAATAATTATTAACGTACACGAATGTCCCGAATGTAAAATACCAAAGGGTTGGGGAGAAGAAGTAATAATTTGCAATCACGAATTATATTGTGGGAAATTACTTAGATTTAAAAAAGGTGCAAAGTTCTCGATGCACTATCATATGATTAAGGATGAAACTTGGTATGTAAATGAAGGTGAATTTACATATCGATGGATAAACACTGAAACGGCAGAAGTTGTTGAACAACACCTTAGACTTGGTGATGTAGTTAGACAAAGACCAGGACAACCCCATCAATTGGAAGCATTAACCGATGGTGAAGTATTTGAGGTATCAACACAACATTTTGATTCTGATTCGTATAGAGTATGGAAGGGGGACTCTCAAAATGAAAGTTTGGGTTAATGGGACATTTGACGTTGTTCATATTGGTCATATTAAACTTCTTGAGTTTGCAAACTCATTTGGATCCGTTACTGTTGGATTGGACACAGATGAAAGAGTTCGCACAAAAAAAGGAGAATCAAGACCATTCAATTTATTGGTTGATAGGATGAGGTTTATTTCGTCTATACGTTTTGTTGATGATGTGGTATCTTTTGGTACTGATGATGAACTTATAAATCAAATAAAAATCTTTAATCCTGACGTAATGGTTATCGGCAGTGAGTATAGGAATAAACAAATAATAGGACTAGAACATGTTTCTCGTATTGAATTTTTTGAAAAAATTGATGGATATTCTTCTAGTAAAATTTTAACATATGAAAATAACAGTAATAGGTGAATTTTGTACCGACATATTTGTGTACGGTGAAACAAAGAGATTAAGTCCTGAGGCTCCTGTGCCAGTTTTTAATCCGTTATATATAGAAAGAAACTTTGGAATGGCAGGAAACGTAGTTGAAAATCTTAAATCACTAGATCAAGATGTGACTATTAAACATTTACACCAATTCCAACCAATTAAGAAAACAAGATATGTGGATGATAAATCCAATCACATGTTTATCAGGATAGATGAGGGTGAGGAAACAATAACACCTTTGGAATTAACCGATAGTGTAATTGAGGAAATAAAAGAATCTGATGCAATCATTGTGAGTGATTATAATAAAGGATATTTGAACGAAAAAATATTATTAGAAGTTGCACATCATTCTCGTTTTATTGTTATGGACACAAAAAAACAAATTTCACCCAACCTTGTGTCCAATTTTAATTTTATAAAATTAAATGAACACGAGTATAGTAATTTTAGTGATGATGTTAAGAAACAATACCCAAACAAATTAATCGTAACATTAGGATCAAAAGGAGCAAAATATATGGATATTATATACCCGTCACCCGACCCTCGTGAAACAATTGATGTTAGTGGTGCTGGAGATACTTTTACCGCATCGTTTACCGTAAAATATTTGGAAACAAAAAATATTGAGGAGTCAATAATATATGCAAATAAAATGGCATCAATCGTTGTTCAGAAAAGAGGAGTGAGTGTGCCAATAACAAGACAAAAAAAATAGTTATGAGAATTTTAATAACGGGTACGAACGGTTTTATTGGAAAAAATCTTTTAAATGAGTTAAAAGATAAACATGATATTTTAGAAATTAATGAAGACATTTTTACAAATGAAGATTGGACAAATGTTTTGTTAAATAAATTAAACAAATTTTCTCCTAATGTTATTTTTCATGTTGGCGCATGTTCTGATACGTTAGAACAAGATGTAAATTACATGATGACCAGAAATTACGAATCCACAAAAATCATGTCTGAATATTGTTATGTTTTTAACTGTAAAATGATTTATTCATCATCAGCAGCCAATTACGGAACAAATGATTTATACCCATCAAATCTGTATGGGTGGAGTAAATACGTGGCGGAACAGTACGTAATTCAAAATGGTGGGATTGCTTTACGTTATTTTAATGTTTACGGTCCATTAGAAGACCATAAAGGGAGGATGTCGTCCGTGGCGTACCAAATGTTGCAAAAACAAAAAGAAGGTCAGGAAATAAAGATATTCCCCAATAAACCACAAAGAGATTTTGTCTACGTTAAAGATGTTGTGAGTGCAAACCTACACGCATTAAATCATTACTTTGAATTAAATTCAAGATGGTATGAAGTGGGTAGTGGTGATGCTAGAACTTTTGAAGATGTGTTGGATATTTTAGGTATAGATTATTCGTATCACGAAGAAGATAAAATACCTAAGGGGTACCAATTCTTTACAAAAAGTAATGAAGATAAATGGATGAACGGATGGAAACCAATGTTTAAAATTGATAACGGATTGATAGAATATAAAAATTATTTAAATGCATAAATGGAATTACGTACACGGCGACCTTAAAATTGATAAGGACTCAAAATTAATAATTGGTATTGGGGATAGTTTTACCTTCGGTACTGGTTCTGAAAGTATTGAAACTTGGGCTAAATGTGATTGGGACGTTGAGAAAATGAGGATTAACGGGGAGGCTCAGATTGAGGCCGGTCACGGTTCATGGGTAAATCAATTATGTAAGTACCATATGACAGACTACGTTCCATTAAATTTAGGAATGGCAGGTAAAGGAAATAGATATGCGGTTAGAGAATTGTTTTTAAACCCATTGATGGGTTTGGAAGATATTAAAGAAAAGTACGTTATTTTTATGCCATCCGCAATGGAAAGGTTTGACACGCCGGCTGATTTTTCTGATTCATATTACCATTTTGATACTCACTGGCCAGTGTCTGGTGACCCGAAAAGACCTGGTTATTCATCATTAAAAAATAAAGACGATGAAAGTATCGCAAATGATAGATTATTTGTTTCTGAAACTCTGTTGAATTTTTTCGACTTAATTAATTGGTGTGAACTTCATGGTGCTAAATTATTGTTCATCAACGCATTTACCCCCGAAATTAACAGAGAATATTTTATTAAAACATTACATGGTGATAAAGCTAACGAAATGAACATAAAAGTGGCAACCGCCCTTGTTGATAAGATACCATGGCATAAACAAATAAAACCAATGGGATTTGATACTGTGATTGGTATGTTACTACATTTAGAAAAGAGAGATGATTTAATTAAGAACTACGGATTCAGAATATTCAATATTGATACCGTGAGTGAGTATGGATGGATTTCAAAATGTCAACATCCGACACTAAAGGGTCACAAGTTAATTGCGGATATAATACATGAGAATATTATTAACTATGAAAACCTAAAACCTATAACCATAAAAAAACCCCTAATTTAGGGGTTTTTTTTATTTACTTAATTAATCTTTTAAATACATTTTTTAGTGTGTTTTCAGCCAAACTTTGTGGTGACCCTTCACTATAATCCGCTTTAGGTACTTCTTGTTTTCCAGAATCAGATGTTGCACAAACCGTTTTCCTTATTTCTTCTTGTAGTTTCGCATTAAAAACTGTTCTATTACTTGGGAAGAATGAACTTTTATGTAAGTTAAATCCGTCCTTTCCACAATCATGTTGTAAATACATATCAGGTTCGTTAATCTTAGTATAAACTAATATTTTGATGATTCCTTTTTCTTGAAAGACATTACGAATTTTAACTTGAAAAGCGAAATTTTCAGTTGTAGCCGCATTCATGTCTTTATAAAGGTTAACAGTTTTTCCTCTTAAAGGACTTATGTTTGATTTTATTTCCTCTTGTTCAGTTACCAATCCACCAACTATCTTTTTTAATTGAGATTCGGTTATTCTTATTTTTTTTCCCATTGTATTATATTTTTATATAAATATTTGATTATTCAGAAACAATCAATTTAATTTTAAATTTTCTAAATTTTATCATTAATTCATAAAAGAAGACACGATTTAGTGTTGCGTCGTCAACATCTTCTGGTCTATTTTCAATCTTAACATCGTTTTTATCAATGTACACATATGAATTTAATTTAGGGTCAATCACTGTTGAGTCTTTCCTTACGTCGTCCATTGACAACTTAACCTCAATTTTTGGGGTGACCGGTAACTCATAATCATATACCCCCACCTTACCCTTTTTCAATGCTCTGTAGATATTCTTAATTTTAACTTTTAAGTTTTGAACGGAATTATCTAAGTTTTCACTAAAATGTGGAAAATCCCTTAAAATTTCGTTTCCGTAAATCCCATCATCTTCAACATCAAATAAACTCTGTAATTTAAATCTTTTCATATAATGGACCTTCTCAGGTTGCATTAATATATCATTCATTTTAACTTCTAACCCCATATAGGTAACAAATAATGACCCCATTCTAATTTCCAATTGGTTAATGTTAGAGGAGTCCACGTCAAGAGTTTTAATGAAATCAACGGCACCTAACATAACTTGACTATATAGGTCATTTGGAATAACACCATTCGTCAATTCAATTACTGCACCAACATTTACTAATCCCAAACTAATAGGGTTTGGCCAATTAAGGTTACCATGGCACCTTAATCCCGTTCTGGTAAAAAAATAAAAATTTTGTGTTTTGTTTTGAATCTCGATGTTTTTGGTGTCATCTAAAGATTCGTAAAGATTTGTTAGTTTCATATTACCAATCTCCTCTAAGGAAGGCTAAAAGTTGACCAAATAATGAAATTTCAATATCGTCGTAAACACCGTCTCTTAATTTTGAAGAGGTTGCATTACCTTCTACTTTGGTGGATATTGCTCTTAGTACATTTTGTTGTACTGGTCTTGGCATTTTTCTTCTACTGAAACTACCAACTCGTATCATGTCACCCTCATGTTTACCCATGAATGATGATTCGATTATCATTTTACTTTGGGATTCTGTTATGATTATTTTCATACTAATAAATATTAGAAATAAAGATAAACAAAAAATCCACAATTAACGTGGATCTTCTGATGTTTCTTTACTTACTTTATTATCCCAAAAGAATTGTGCTACTTCATATCTGGCTTCCATGTCTGACCAATTGTCCCAATCTGCTGCCATTCCGTCAATACATACAATTTCGTCTTCAGTACCATTACATCTGTACATTTCATGAAATAATGCATCTACCGAACTATCGTTTATTGTTACGGTATCTGTACCGGCGTCATATTTTATTGTTATAATATGACCTAAGCTATCTGTGATTTGATGTTCCATTTATTTAATTTATTTAATTTATTTAATTTATTATACTTTTAAGGTTCAGGTTCACCAAAACATTGGTCACATATATAAGAACCCGCAGCTGCTTGACATTCTTCTAATGAGAGGAATGGTCCTTGTACTACAGCACTTCCGTCCGTATAACAGTATGTTGTTGCCGTTGCTGTTGCTGTTGGGCTTGGGGTTGATGTTGGGAAAGGTGTGGGGTCAGGTGTTTCAACATACCAAGGATAACTGTTAGTACATGTTCCTGTACTATTAACTGTTCCTCCTGTTGTTGCGTCACTAATACCTGAAATGGTATGTCCTGTTGCTAATTCTGCTTTTGTAACCGCAGTACCTATTTGGGTTGATGCCCCCACATTGGTCACCGCAAAGATGTTAAACGGTCCAGCAACATATGTTGCTCCTGTGTATAACGAACCTAATGTGAATGTAACTGTCATAGTTTTTTAATTATTTCTTTATATAAATACTTCGTTTTTATTAATTATTTAAAGCCTTGTGTTAATACTAATTTTATCACCAACCATTCTTACTGTACCTGATTGTTTTTGACTTGCTTGAGCACATTGATCTAAATAATTTGCAATGTGATTAAGTGTTCTTGGATAATTAGATAATTGGTCGTTAAGGAAATCTTCCAAACCACCCCAATCACCTTGTGCTTTTAACGCATTATCTAAATCTTGTATGTCGGAATATGTGTCTAATCGTGAGATTGAGTTGCTAATCATTTTAGAGTCAACATTATCAACCAACCATGTGTTAATTATACTTGAAGCCTTATTAAGTGACCCTTGTACATTTTGTATCCCACGAGTGTCGTTACCTCTAATTTTAACTTGATTGATTTCAATTTTACCAAATCTTTCAAATGCGTTAGGGTTTACCTTAGTTGCATCATAGAATTTAGTGTCCAATTTAGATGGGGTATATTTCGCATCAACATCGGCAATAATGAAACTCTTAATAACATCTTCTCTAACACCTAATTCTTTCAACGCACCCTCAACTAAACCCATTAAATAATTTGCTCTACCTTGAGCAACTTTTGCATTTTCTGACGGACCTGCCGAATGAGAAGTTCCTACTGAAATTTTAATAAACTTAGGGATATTGAATTTTTCACTATCGTAGAAACGTTCCATAGCTTGTAATGTACCGTCAGCCATCATTTTTTGTTTGATTTGGTCTATAATCCTTTTAGTTGATCCAGGACCAATTTTACCTCCATTAAGGTATGTTGGTGCAGTTTGACCTTCACCAAATAAGAAATGACCCATAAGGAACCATTGACCCAATACAGGTTCAGGTGCAACCTCATTAATCATTTTTTGAATAATTTCTTTGAGTTTTGTCTCAGTTAGTTTAATTACTTTAGCCATTTTTGAAATTGATTTATATATAAATATTGAGATAATTAAAAAAGGGATGTGAGTAGCGAATTCACATCCCAACGGGATTAGTAACTAGTCCCGGCCCTAAGTCCGGTCTTCAAACCGGAGGTATCTTTAATCTCTTCTTCCGAATCTTAATCCATAACCTGTTGTCTGTCTACCAGTACACCAAGAAGTTACGGTCTTAACCAAACGAATATTAATTAATCTAAGTAAGAAATTCAATACAATAATGAGCATTATACCACCGATGACCATTGCAAATGCTGGTGGCATAGAAACACCTAATAAAGTGATAACCGCGGGACCCGCAACCTGTTCATTTTGTTCTTGTTTTTTTAATTCTCTTAATTGTTTTTTTACTTGTTTTAACTCATCAATAGATGCTGTTTTTACTTTTGCTTTAAATTCCTCAAGTTTCTGTTTCTGTTCAGAAGTGGATTCTTGTGGAGCCTCCATTGTATCAGGGTCAGAACAAGCCACCTCTTGAAGTTCATCAGGGGTAAGGTCTTCTTCTGCCTTTTCATTAAATTCCTGAGTTGCTTGTTGCAACATGGCCATTTGTTGTGAATCATCTTCTTTTAATGGTTTCTTGTATCCATGTTCTTTATGCATGTTAAGAATTTGTTCCTTTTCTGATTCTGTTAATGTAAAATTTTTATACATTGTTCTATTTTTTTTAAATCTTTATTCCTTTTCTTTTATTATAATCAATCATCGTTTTAATCTTTTTGGAGTAATCACAACCAGGACAATAATCACTATCCAATTTTTTCATATAACCATCAACAGAAAGATTACTATATCCATTTTGGTCTTGGAATAACTTATAATCCTTAACTGAGTCTACCCAATTGTTATAACTAGCATGACCTCTATTCTCACCCACCGCCAATGTTTTTCTAACACTTGGTTTCTTCATCCCAAATAAATTATTGTTTTCCTTAAACACATCACTTTTAAAATGACCACTTTCCCAAGTTGCTTGGGCAAGTACGATATTCGGGTACTTAATTCCTTGTTTAACAATTTCAGATTTCAAACTATCCAAACTAAATGGTTTAACGGATTCTGATTGTTTTTCATCACTTTTAAAATATGATTTAACCTTATCAAATATCTTACCAATGATTTGTTCTCTCATCGGTCCCTTTAACATATTACCAAACATTTGTCCCACACTTGCAATAGATCCCCAATGTCCTTTAGAGTTAGATGACACCGCACCATTAATACCATAACCCCTACTAGCGTTACCACCAACAAATATATGGTTAGCAGGTACCTTAGATGTTACATTATTAAAAAAACTTAAACTATTAGAAGAACCACACCATGGTTCAATAATATAAATTCTATTAATAGAAACGTCACATTTCAATAACTCGTTAATTTTCTCACATCCTTTACTAAACATGAATACGGGAATCTTAGGATTCTCATTAAAGAAGGTTTTTAATTCTGAAGTGGAAACATTATATCTGAATCCTTTTACATTATCGAAACCCGAAGATTGTTGCAATTGGTTAACTTGCCAAGATAATGTTTTATCACCAACCCTATCATCAAACCCACCAATAAGAGCACATGAATAGTTCCCTTTTAAAGATGAGTTCTTTTTATCAACGGACTCAACAAATGTGTCATATAATTTCATACCCATATAAATATATCAAAATCTCAACCCCGGTTCCGGAAAAGTTTCCGGCGGGTGAATATTACATCATTTTAAATAGTGTTCACACATCAATCCCGAGAAGAATAGATTGTCCATATTATCCTTAAAGGTTACACCGGTGGATTCACTTAATGTATTCAGGGTCATATAATGAACATTACCCACATGTTCCATCTCGAAAGATTGTTTGTCGTTATTACCAAAATTCATCACAATCAATAGTTTATAATTGTTTGTAAACTTCTTCAGGGTATTATTCAGGTTTTTACCTCTACGTTTAAAGTCCACAATAATATCTTCCTTGCTGAAACCATCTTCAAACATCTTATAAACATCCGTGGGATGTTTGGTCGAACCGGGTGCATACATCATGATGAATAACTTCTCACCAGGATCACGTAACATACCCTTAAATCGATTAACGCACCTTTGGTAGTACAAGTAGTCATCCTCGTTTCTGGGGTTCTTATGGAAGAAGAAATCCTCGTGGTATAGGGAATGTCCACATGTTCTCTCACTGAACTTATTTGCAACATCAC
>Ga0070374_10000023_pt1 | contig 46548 bp, 48 predicted proteins | sample LauGreSuBDMM15SN_2_FD_66374 | JGI IMG/M metagenome (GOLD analysis project Ga0070374, IMG submission 66374) | Freshwater lake microbial communities from Lake Michigan, USA - Su13.BD.MM15.SN (version 4) (version 4) | ecosystem: Environmental > Aquatic > Freshwater > Lake | place: Lake Michigan...
ATAGCATAGTAATCTGAGGTGTTTGGTTTCTTATTCCGAATACTTTTGTTAGTTACAATTTGGTTGGTCAAAAATCCCCTTGATGAAAATCGAGGGGATTTTTAGTAAAAATTGGCCGAGTTCTTCTTAAGTTTGAAAAAAATCTTAAACATGTAAAAATGATTTTGGACCCTTGGCATTGGGCTTATCGGTATGAAGGCAAAATAGTAAGGGTTAGCAAAATGTACAGCAAAGTACGCACACCAACACACCGTGATTGAAACACTAAGCACATGGCTGCAAGAGCAGTCACTTTTAGAAACAATTGGCGTAATTACAGGCATTTTGTGCGTGTATTTAGCCGCCAAAAACAACATTTGGAATTGGCCTATTGCCATTGTAAGTGTGGGCATTTATATTGTTATTTTTTTAGAAGCCAAACTTTACGCCGATACAGGTTTACAAGTTTACTTTTTGGCCATGAACGCATACGGCTGGTGGTTTTGGAGCCGCAAACCGGCCAATGCGCCTAAGGCGCCTGTAAAGCACATTACCAGAACAGAGATCCTACTTTCGCTCATTGGCATAGCACTATTTACTGCACTTATTGGCTTTTTTCTATACCATAAAACCGATGCTTCTTTCCCATTTATTGATAGTTTTTGTACCGCTTGTAGCCTAGTTGCACAAATTTTCTTGGCACGTAAAGTAGTAGAAAACTGGCTTATTTGGATTTTTGTAGACATTATTTATGTAGGCGTTTACCTAGCCAAAGGCCTACACCTTACAGCAGGTATGTATGCCCTATACGTATATATAGCGCTCATGGGATACCTAGCTTGGCGAAAAGAGTTTAACCAACAAAAAGTATGAGCATGGGTATAAAAAAAATAGCCATTGTTGGGCCCGAATCTACAGGAAAATCGAGTATTTCAGCCCTTTTAGCCAAACACTACCATACCGTGTGGGTGCCTGAGTATGCCCGAGAATACTGTGAAAAATTGACTGCACCTTGCACCTGGCAAGATGAAATAAACATGTTTCACGGACAATTGGCCTTAGAAAAAGAACTGCTGCCCAAAGCAAATAAACTCATCATTTGCGATACCACCTTTATTACCGTAAAAATTTGGAGCGATGCCTTTTTTGGCAAATCGCCACAAGAAGTGCTCGATGAATTGCCCAAACATAGCTACGATTTCTACCTGCTTATGGATGTAGATTTACCTTGGGAAGAAGACCCCCTACGAGATTTTCCGAACCAACGTGAACATTTTATGGAGATTTGGCACCAAGAGTTGAAAGCTATAAACGCCAATTATCGAGTAATTTCGGGGCAAGGAGAACTACGCTTTCAGCGGGCAGTGCAGGCCATTGATAGATTTTTAGCCGTATAAGTTGTACTTTCGTCTTATGGAATTTTTAAGCAACCCCGAAATCTGGATTTCGTTAATCACCCTAAGCATATTAGAAATCGTTTTAGGCATCGATAACATTATTTTCATCTCTATTTTAGCCGGAAAATTACCGGAAAACCAACAAAAAAAAGCCCGTCAGCTGGGTTTAGCCCTAGCCATGATTACCCGGGTATTGCTATTACTTTCCTTAAGTTGGATGATGACCCTGACCACGCCCCTTTTCAACGTGGCTAATTTAATCGGCCTTACTGAAGGCGAATGGGTTGAAAAACTAGCTATTTCGGGTCGAGATTTGATTTTATTGGTTGGAGGCTTGTTCCTAATTTATAAAAGTACCAGCGAAATTCACGAGAAATTAGAAGGTGCAGAAAATAGTGCGGGAACTAAAAAGAAGCTTTCTTTCTCTGCAACCATCGTACAAATTCTATTATTAGATATTGTATTCTCTCTCGATTCGGTAATAACCGCTGTGGGTATGGCCAGCCATGTAGAAGTAATGATAGCCGCTGTAATTATTGCCGTAATTGTAATGATGCTAGCCGCTGGAGGCATAAGTAACTTTGTAAATAACCATCCAACTGTGAAAATGTTGGCGCTCTCGTTTTTATTGTTAATTGGTGTGTCGCTCTTAGCAGAAGCCTTTGAACAACACATACCAAAAGGATACGTGTACTTTGCTATGGCCTTCTCGGTATTGGTAGAAATGCTCAACTTGCGTGTAAAAAGCAAAACTAAACCGGTACAATTACATAACACCCCAGAGGCACCTAAAGAAGATTAAAATACTCTACAAAGCAGGCCTTTTAAATATTCTCCCTCAGGAAAAGAAGAGCGTATCGGGTGATCTTCGGGTTGGCAAAACTGATCGATAAACTGCACTTCTTTGCCGGCGTCTAAAGCAGACCAGGCCAAAATTTGCTTAAACATATCTATATCTACTGCTCCCGAGCAAGAAAAAGTAGCCAAATAACCCCCTTTATTCAATAGGCCCATGGCCAATCGGTTTAAGTCTTTATACGCTCTAGATGCCTTTGTTAAAGCTGAACGAGAGGGTGCATATTTGGGTGGATCTAGCACAATAAGATCGAATTTATCGCCACTCTCTAGAAAAACACGAAGTTGTTTATTTACATCAGACTGTTTAGATGTTTGTTGCGAAGCCTTAAATCCATTCAACTTGATGTTTTTTTTCAGCGTATCAATAGCCAAAGCCGAACTATCTACACTCACTACCTTTTTAGCGCCTGCAGCCAAGGCATTTAAGCTAAAGCCGCCCGAGTACGAAAAACAGTCTAATACCACTTTACCTTTGGTTTGAGCAGCTACTTTTTTTCGATTCTCCCGTTGGTCGCAATAAAAACCAGATTTTTGCCCATCGGCAATATTTACTTGATAACGAATGCCGTTTTCAACCACCTCAATAAATTCGGGTGGAGCTTCTCCAGCTAAAATACCCGAGGAGGCTTGTAGTCCTTCGTGGGCTCGAGCATTAGCATCGCTACGGTCAAAAATACCTTTCGGTTTTAACAATTTTTGCAATTCATCTAAGCAAATAGCCTTGGCTTTCTCCATGCCCGAAGTTAAAATTTGTACCGATAAAAAATCGGCATACTTATCAACTATTAAACCTGGCAAGTAATCAGCCTCACTAAAAATCAATCTACAGGTATTCGTTTCACCAGAAGCCAATAATTGCGTACGGGCCGCAACGGCTTGCTGTATTCGGCTACGCCACCACGTTTCATCAATCACTTGCTCGGCATCCCAGGCCAAAACCCGTACCGCCACTCTCGACTGGGCGTTATAAAAACCAGTAGCCAAAAAATCACCTTTGGCGTCTAATACGGTAACCAAATCACCGTTTTCAGGCTTACCAATTATTTTTTCTATAGCTCCCGAAAAAATCCAGGGGTGCAATTGCCTTACGGCCTTTTCTTTTCCTTTACGTAAATAGATGCTGTGCATGGCACAAATCTAGTAAAAGATTTCATTTCATTTTCTACCTTTGGCATACCATGAACTATGTGAATTTTGGCGACGAGCCTAGCTTAGCGCCCGATGGGTTTTTTATGAACGAGGCTTTAAAAGAGGCTCGTAAAGCCCAAGAGCTAGACGAAGTGCCTATAGGTGCGGTTATTGTGTGTAAAGGACGTATTATTGGCCGCGGACATAACCTTACCGAACGCCTAAACGATGTAACGGCCCATGCCGAAATGCAAGCATTTACCGCTGCTGCCGATTATTTGGGTGGAAAATATTTAACCGATTGCACCTTATATGTAACCCTAGAACCCTGCGTAATGTGTGCTGGTGCCTCCTATTGGACCCAAATTAGTCGCCTAGTATTCGGCGCCTACGATACGCAACGGGGTTTTACTCGGATTAATCAAACCCTTACTCATCCTAAAACCGAACTCATTGGAGGTATAAAAGCCGAGGAATGCGGAGAACTGGTGAAAGCATTCTTCAAATCAAAACGGAGTAAAAGTTAAAAACCACGCACGTTATACCCCTAAGCAACGTATATTTGTATACCCTATTCATTTAAAAATTAATTAAAATAAACAACATATGGCATTTGAATTACCTGCATTAGCATATGCAACCGATGCGCTAGAACCGCATATTGACAAAATGACCATGGAAATTCACCATGGAAAACACCACCAAGCGTATGTAGATAACCTAAATAAAGCTTTGGCTGGAACCGATTCTGCAAATGCAAAAATCGAAGATATTTTAAAATCTATTTCTAAATTCCCAATGCCGGTGCGCAATAATGGTGGTGGCCACTACAACCACAGTTTATACTGGTCAATTATGTCGCCAAATGGTGTCGGTAGTCCTAGTGGCGATTTAGCGAAAGCTATTGATAGCGCATTCGGAACATTTGATGCCTTTAAACAAAAGTTTGCCGAAGCAGGCACTACCCGTTTTGGTTCGGGTTGGGCTTGGTTATGCCTAAAGGCCGATGGAACTTTATGCGTGTGCTCTACGCCAAATCAAGATAACCCCTTAATGGATATTGCCGAATGCCCTGGCACTCCACTTTTAGGAATGGACGTGTGGGAACATGCGTACTACCTAAAATATCAAAATAAACGCCCCGATTATATTGCTGCATTTTGGAATGTAGTGAACTGGACTGCTGTTGCCGAACGCTTTGCAAAAGCGAAGTAAATCGATATAGTAAAAAAAAGCCCTCCCGAAATTTCGGGAGGGCTTTTTTTATTAGCGTTTACTTATTTTATTGAGGGTAATTTGTTTTTGCAACGTACATTTAAATCGGTTTATGGCTAAACTACGCTTTTGAGCATGTTTCTGGCTCACCCCGCTATTTACCCTTTTTCTCCACAAATTAAAGCTAGTCTTCTTTAATGTTTTGCGCATTAAGGCAATGGTATCGGCTTCTGAAAATCCGAATTGATACAATATGGCTTCAAAGGGTGTTCTATCTTCCCAAGCCATCTCAATAATGCGGTCTTGATCTTGAACGCTTAAGGAATTAATTTTTGAATATCTTGTCATCAATGCCCTTATTAATTTGGTAATTGGTAAACGTTAGGGTGATTTTACCCGTTTTGGGTTGGGCTTTGGTTGGAATATTGGTTCTATTAATATCGGTAGCCAAACCTTTGGGTATTTTGAATTTTTTAACGTCTAGCGTATAAACCAATATATCGGGTAGGCCAATGGCTTGTTGCTTTCCGTATTGATAATTTGCCGTTATGGTACCACTGCTTCGGGTGGTAGTTTGAGATTTTATGATGAGATCCTTGGTACTATCAATCCATAATTTTACAAGAATTAAATCACCGGTTTCATCTGTAGGTAAGAGGTTTACAACCTGCAGCGGAACATCGTTCACTTGTTCTGTTTTTGTTGATATGGCTGAATAGCGTTCTTTTTTTGAAAGTAATTGTGCCAAATCTGTAAAGCCTTGTTTGGGTAAAATGGCAATTCCTTTAGCTATAATTCTAAACTTATCTACTTGTTTATAGTATACAGTTCCATTTACAGGAAATATGTTAATTAGCGGTATTTGAGATTGAATGCGTACTTGCACAGAATAATCTTTTACCTGATTCATTTTGGCACTTAGTTTTGCCACTAAGGTACTGGCATCTTGCGCAAATGTACAAAAGGGTAGAAAAAATAATAAAAATAATACACGAATAGATGGAGGGATCATGAAGTGATGTCTTTGGTATTAAACTTAATAATGGCAATACTTATTAAAACTACCTGATGGCCTAATAAAATAAATATAGACTTAGTAATTTGTGCAGTGGGCAAAGGAACTTCAAAATAACTTCGCCAAGCAGCCATGTGAGTGGTAAATAAATAAGGTCTTATTTGATCGAAAAATCGCACATCTAGGGTTCCAATAATAGTAAAAAGTATAATAATGGCCATAGTGGTAACAATGGGGCCGATAGAATTTTCGGTAAAACACGATAAGCAAATGGAGAGTGTGCTTACCGTTAGTAACGCTAAATAAGCCACAGCAAATCCACCCAAATAGCGCCAACTAATATCGTTTTCTTTTAAAATTACCAATCCATCACTATTTAAAACCATTAAATCGCCTTGCCCGAAGAGTACCCTACCAATAAGTACAGACATTAAGCCTAACCAAATAATCATGCAAAGCGTATATACGCCTCCGGCAATAAATTTTGATAGTAAAACTTGAGTTCTAGAAATGGGTTTAGTTAATAGTATTCGTATAGCACCTGAGGCAGCTTCGCCAGAAACTAAATCGCCGGTTACTAAAGCAACGAGCAGTGGAATATGTATAATGAGCATTTGTAAAATGATAAATGCTACCAAATTTCCGTTTAATAAATTGCCCTGAAACGTCAAGGTTTGTTCGAAAGACGTGGTTACAAACGATATCATGGATAGGCCGTCTACCTTTAACGCAAACAAAATTACGCCCACTAAAATGGTAATAGCCCCTAAACCTAAATAACTGCGTGGCTTGGCAGTAATTTTAATAAACTCGTTATAAGTACTAGCTAAGAGCATGTTCGTTAATCATATTAATAAAATAATCTTCTAGTTTTCGTTTAGATTGAATGGCAAATACCGAAATCCCTTGGCTGGTTAACAGCTGGTTTAAACTGGCAATTTCTGCTTTTTTAATATTCATGGTTAAGGTATCCTGTGCAATTTTGACACTTGGAAGTACATGCGAAAAATGAGTAGAAATTAAAATTTGCGCCTCAAGCGGCTTATCTACCTCTATACTTACCACCATTTCTTCGCTATTTAAAAGGGTACTTACCTCCCCTTCAACAACCGATTCTCCTTTATTTATGATCACCATTCTATTGGCAATAATTTCAATCTCTGAAAGTAAATGAGACGATAATAGAATGGTTTTTTGCTGTTGATCTCTAAGACGGAGAATTAAATTTCTAATCTCGATAATACCTTGAGGATCTAAACCGGTGGTAGGTTCATCTAACACAATCAGATCGGGATTGTGTAACAAAGCTTGTGCAATACCCAAACGCTGTTTCATGCCATGTGAAAAGCCGCCAACCAAGTGTTTTTCTCTCCCGGCCAAACCAACAAAATCGAGTATTTCCATGATCTCTTTTCTTGATGTTGAGCCTCCAGAAATACGGGAACTAAGCGATAAATTGGTAAAAGCTGATAAATATTTGTAAAAATCGGGTTTTTCAATAATACAGCCTGTACGAGCTAAGATTTGGCTTCTGTGCGTATCGAGCGTTTTACCAAACAATTGAATGTGCCCTGCATCTGGTTTAATAAGCGAAAGCATACACCGAATAGTTGTACTTTTTCCGGCCCCATTAGGGCCCAAAAAACCAAATACATCACCTTTATAAACCGTAAAACTTACGTCTTTTACAGCATCAAAAGTGCCAAATTTTTTGGCTAAGTGCTTTACTTGAATAATTTTATCTTCCATAAAGTTTGGGAACTCACAAGGAATAACTTGAGCGGTAAATTTACTTAAAATACAAAAGTTGGAACCACTTATTTATTTTTTTGATATTCTAATGATGAATAAAGGACAACGTAGTAAACGCACCCAATTACAACTAGATTTAACGCATTAAATTAGTGGGTTTTTGAGTTTATGAAAGGTGCGCATTGTCTATATAGTTGGTATATTCGTTCAACACAAACACATATCATGAAAAAAACAATCTTCGTTTCACTCTTACTGATACCTGGTTTTGCCGTGCAGGCACAACAACTCGTTGGGTCGGGCAAAGCTGTAGATCCATATAAACGTATAAGCCAAAAATCGGGAGTATTTACCCAAGGTGCCGTTGCAAGCGCCAACCCTCTTGCCAGCCAAGTGGGTGTAGAAATTATGAAACGAGGAGGTAATGCATTTGATGCAGCCATTGCCACACAGCTGGCTTTGGCAGTGGTTTATCCCATTGCCGGAAATATTGGTGGCGGTGGATTTTTGTTAGGCCGTACTGCAAAAGGTGAACTCCTCGGTTTAGATTTTAGAGAAAAAGCACCTATGGCAGCAAGTCGCGATATGTATTTAGACAAACAAGGCAATGCCCAATTTGATTTTTCTCAAAATGGACATTTGGCTAGCGGAGTTCCGGGTACCGTTGCGGGGCTGTTTGCTACCCTGCCCTATGCCAAACTGCCTTTCAACGAATTAATTCAGCCTGCTATCGATTTGGCTGAATTTGGCTTTGTACTTAGTCAAAATGAAGCTACGGGTCTTAATTGGACCAAGGAATCGTTTCAGAAATACAGTACACAAGTAAGTGCTTTTGTAAAAAATACCGATTGGCAAGCAGGTGATACCCTCATACAAAAAGAATTGGCCAGCACCTTAAAACGTATTCGCGATAAAGGCGCTAAAGGATTTTATCGTGGTAAAACTGCCCAACTTTTAGTAGCCGAAATGCACCGAAGGAATGGCATTATCAGCAAAAAAGATTTGAGACAATACGAAGCTAAAAATAGAACACCGCTTCAGTTTAATTATAAAGGAAACGAGGTAATTGGCTTCCCACCACCCAGTAGCGGAGGTATTATTGTGGCTCAAGTACTTAAAATGTTAGCAGATAAAAAACTGGAAACCCTAGGCTTTCAATCAGAGAAAAGTGTGCAACTTTTAATAGAAGCCGAACGTATAGCCTTTGCCGATAGGGCCGAACATTTGGGCGACCCTGATTATTGGCAAGTGCCGGTAGAAAAATTGTTAAATAGTGGGTATTTAACCAGCCGAATGACTGCTTTTACAGAAGGTAAAGCAGGTAAAAGCAGTGAAACTAAGGCAGGAAATTTTAGCGAAAGTACCGAAACTACGCACCTGAGCATATACGATAAAGAAGGCAATATGGTGGCCGTAACTACTACGCTAAATGGTGCTTATGGTAGTAAAACCGTGGTAGGCGGTGCAGGTTTTTTGTTGAATAACGAGATGGATGATTTTAGCATTAAAGCCGGAGTGCCCAATATGTATGGTGCCGTGGGCAGTAAGGCAAACGCTATAGCGCCAAATAAACGCATGTTAAGTTCTATGAGCCCCACCCTAGTTTTAAAAGATAACAAACCCTATATAATCGTGGGTACTCCTGGTGGAACAACCATACCCACCTCAATTATACAAACCTTGGTAAATCTTATCGACTTTAAATTAAGCCCAATGGAGGCAAACAATAGCCCGAAATTTCATCACCAATGGTTACCCGATGTGGTAGCTGTAGAAAAAGATTTTCCGCAAGCATTACAAGATCGCCTCATAGCCATGGGCTATACGCTGAGACTGCTTGATAGCATTGGCCGCACCGAACTGATTGTAATTGATGCTAATGGGACAATACAGGCAGTAGCCGATATACGTGGTGAAGATAGTGTGGCTGGTTTTTAATTAGCCTGCTTAAGAGCGCTAAATAAATTAGGGTAATCGGAAATAATTCCATCTACGCCCAAGTCGAGCATTTTCTGCATTTCGGGCAAGGTATTTACGGTCCAGACAATAACTTGCATGCCTTTTTTATGGCAGTTATCCACTAGTTTTTGATCTACAAATTGATAGGCTGGACTAAAAATGGTGGGAATAAACCCCAGCGTTTTCAATTGAGTGTTTAGTTTTTTAGCACTGGTATTTTCCACCAAAAAAGCAGTTTTAAGTTGGGGGTATTGTTTATGAACAAGCTGAATGGTGCGCACATCAAAACTTTGAATAATGGTTCTAGGTGCAATGCCTTTACGTTGTATAACCGCTAAAACTAAGTTTACAAATTCAGCAGGTTTGGGATGATAGCTATCATCACCTTCGGGGTCAGATTTCGTTTCAATGTTGTACTGTACGGAGGGTAAGTTATGCATCCGAATGTAGGCTTCTACCGCATCTATCACATCGGTCAATAGAGGTTTTTTTGCAGGCGTTTTTTCTTGCTGAGGAAAGCGTGGATGTGGCTTTAAGCCCACATCCCATGTTTGTACAGCAGCATAATCTAATTGGTAAATGTTGTATGTTTTTTCTTGTGCTGCTGTGATGGTTTTCCCCTTAGGATTTGTGGAAATTTCGGCACTCATGAAAGGTTCGTGCGATAGAATGACCTGTTTATCTTTGGTAATTACCACATCTAATTCTAGGGTACTTACACCTAAATCTATGGCTTTAAGCATAGCCTGAATGGTATTTTCGGGGTATAGCCCTCTACAACCTCGGTGACCTTGCCAATCTATGCTGCGCTCTTGAGCCTGTGTTATAGATAAACACAAAAAATGAGCTGCCAACAGTAAAACTTTTTTCATATCGAAAGGAGTTGCTGAATATTTAGCCGATTAGTAAACAACCTTAAACTTAAGTTTTAACACATCATCTGCAGCTACACCCAACAAACTAGGTGGCTCAATTTTGAACTGGGTCATTTTAAGCGTAAATGCACCACTAATTTCTAAATTAGTTCCTAGCATTTTTCGATTTGCTTCAAACGTTATGGGCTGAGTAACCCCATGGAAACTTACATTTCCTTTTACCAACACTACATCGCCTTGGGTTTGAATGGAAGTGCTAGAAAAACTTATAGTTGGGTATTTTAAGCCTTCGGCCACTTCAATCATGTGCGAATCTCGGTTGGCATTTTTGCTATCAAAAGAGCCTAGTTTTACACTAACTGCAACTTGTGTGAGTTGAGATTTGTCGGCATTCGTTAAAATAACCGAATTCACCTCTTTGCTTGTTCCATCCCAAGTGTGTAAGGGGTGGCGCATGGTATAGGTTATGCTCGATAATTTTTTGTCAGCAAAAACTTTTACGGTACCGGCATCTTGTGCAAGTGCAGTGCTGGCTAATCCAATGAACAGCAGGAAGAAAAATATGTTTTTCATAAGTTAGAATTTTATTGCAATCATTGATGCGGCATAAGCGCCAAATGCAGTATAGGCTGCTGCCCGGTGGTATGCTTTTAAATTCGGGTTATCTTCTGCCATTCCGGCTAATACATTGGTAGCAATCATAGCCGACATGTGTACTACGGCCAACCATTTATGCAATTTAATACTGCTGTATCCTTTACGTTCATCGAGTGCTTTGGGTGGCGCAAATAGCGATAGAGAGGCCGTAGTAAAATAGCCTATATTCACTGCAGCACCTAGCGCTTCGTGGGCATCTTTTAAATCGTAGCGGCCATTGTATAGTTTACCCCCAATAATGCCTTGGGCTACCATACCACCAAGGGTGGCAAAACCCAATATTTGGTGTACACCCAACATCGTACGGCGTAATTTTAACTCATTTTGTCGTTTTTCTGGCGTTAATTCAAACCTATTAAAACCTCTCATAAAACCTTTTGGGCCCCATAATAAGCGTTGAGTGGGAATCATCTTATTGGGCAACAATTGCACTTGGCTCGAATCTGCTAGGGATAAATCTTGCAATAAGTTAATGGTTTCGGTAGAATCGGTTTGGGCAAAACTTGTAGCCAAAAAGAAAAAAAGAAAGCTACAGGTGAAAAGTAATTTTTTCATGATGCGGGAATTAACTACTCTAAATATACGAAAAAAAGAGGTATATAGGTAACTTTTAGGATGCTACTCATTAAAGAAATAAGGTATACTCCCATGGGAAATATACCTAATTTGTGTTAGTCAATTATTTTACTAGAGTGGGTTTTGAATTTTTATTTTAGAATCGATTTAATTAAGTCTGAATTTTCAGATAAAAAATTAGTTAAATCAATTTTATAGTCATCTTGTTTAATAATGAATCCATACCCATTTGGTTCATCATATTTATCTTTTGTAGTACCATATAAATGAATATAAAGGTATGGTTCATATTTTCTTGTAAATAATGTATTTAAGTCATCTTTATCTAAATTTATTTTTGCAATACAGGTAAATGTTTCATTGGTTTTTATTGGATTAGTAGTGGAATAATTAATTTCATTCCCATTTAAATCTAACAAAACTGTACCTCCTCCACTACCATAATTAGCAAAATTAGTATAATCCTCTTTACCATCCACACCATCTAATTTTCTTAAAATTAAATGTTCACCAAAACTGACTGGTGAGGTTCCATTGGGGTCATCAATTGCAATTATTGGGTTACCAACATTTTTTATTTTGATAATATAACCAATCGTATAAGTGTATTTATTCTCTTCGTATTCACTGTCTTTTTTTTTGAAAATTTCTAATTTTGTCAATTTAAAATCGGAAACCTCTAATTTTGAATAAACCTTTACGGGTTTGACCATTTCTGTCAATCTGATTTCACTATCAGTTAAACCAATTGTAGACATAATTTGTTGTCCAAAAAAATAGGGTACAACAAAACATAGTAATAAGGATATGAAATTTGACCAACGTTCTGGGAGTTTACTTACTCTACAAATTAAATATGTTACGATATAAATTATAACACCAAGAATAATACTAGAAATAATATAGTTCATTTTGATTGAGGTTTGTTTAAGTAATATTTTTAAATAATAATAATAATCAATAATTGAAGGTATTTATATAAAGTTATAATTGTTTCCTATAATTCAAAGAATACAATACCATATCAAATGTTTGAACTTATTGAAAAGTTCTTACATGGTATAGAATAAAAAAAAATCGGGATTTATTGTAGTTAGATTCCCAAAAAGATGTTGATTCTATTGATATAAGGAATGTTACCAGTAATGTGTAGGGGTAAGAAAATTGACCTATTTTATTTATTCCACAGTAATGGAATGTGACCCATTAACCGTGCTTGCCAAAGATACAAATTTATATTTTTTGACTTTGGGGTTAGAGATCAATGTTGCAGATCTCTGGGTTTCACATTACTCTGACCATCAACAATATCTATTTGAGACTATAATCAAGTTCCGGGTTGAAGGCTGGTCATACGTCCAAATCTCCTAGAGGTTCAATGATAATAACATCACAATACCGGGAGGTAAAAAATTCGTCCCGGCTAGTGTACACAGCATAGTTAAGAAGAAGAGGATTAGTGACGAGCAATTTGAAAAAACGTTTCCAATAATAATCAACGAACCAGATATCAATGTCCAGAATACCACCCCAACTGATTTTAAATAAATCTATTTTTTGTATGTTTGTGGTGTAAAATTCCCGTCCCTGCAAACTTTATACTATAATGAAGAATAGTTGTTTTTTATTGTTTGTTCTACTATCGATGCAGGGTTATGCTCAAACAGTTATTGGGGCGACGACAACGCATGCTTCAGCGAAGTTGGATGTGAGTTCTACTAATAAAGGTTTCTTACCGCCAAGAGTTACTTTAACAGCTGCTACTGATGTTGCAACCTTTCCTGGTCCTGCCGAAGAACTATTGGTATATAATGTAGGATCTGCAGGATTGCAAATGGGTTATCACTATTGTAACAAAGCTAATTGGACAACTATTGTCATTGGAACTTCGGCAGGTAATTCTGGTGATGCTAATGATTTAGAAAAATTGTTTGGTGAAACGTATTCCATTGCGTCAGGTAAACTTTCTTATTTAAGTAGAATACGCTTGACTATGCAATTGCTTCCAATTGTTGTTTATGCTACATGAGTAATACTTTTTTGAGGGCCAATTGGGAGAATCTAATTATGGCCAATTATGAAATAGAACCATCTGCTTTAGCACCGTATTTACCTAAAGGAGTTGAGTTGGATTTTTACAACAACAAAACCTACGTTAGTCTAGTTGGATTTATGTTTAATAATACTAGCTTGTTTGGTATTCCAATACCATTTTTTGGATCTTTTGAAGAGATCAATCTCAGGTTCTACGTCAGAAAACTAGAAAATCGGAAAATCAAAAAAGGCGTTGTATTTATTAATGAAACAGTCCCTTTTAAAATTGTAGCCCTACTTGCAAACAAGTTATACAAGGAACATTATATATCAATTCCAACCAAAAACTCCATTGATATTGCAGAAAACAAGCAGATAAAATATGAGTGGAAGATCAATAACAAATGGAATTCTATCGCAGTAAAATCGGATACAAATCAATACAAAATAGAGAAAGCCAGCATAGAGGAATTTATCTTTGAACGTTATTTTGGTTTTACTAAATTGTCGGATACCAGTACCCAGGAATACCAAATACACCACCCTAAGTGGATGACCCACAAAATTCTGAAAACTCATATAGATTGCGATTTTAGGTCGATGTATGGCGATTCTTTTGCAGGACTAAGCCATCAAACGCCAGACTCAATCCTTTTGGCAGAAGGATCTCAGGTGAGTGTGAACTGGAAACGAGAGCGATTCTAAAAAAGTACTTCGATTGAACAAATAATTAAAGGAAGAAAATCACATACAACAAATAAGAGCAACCCATAGTAATACCATTACTCAAAAAATTGACCCAGTGGTTATCGAGCCAGGCAAGACCCTTCACCAATTGAGCATCAGAATTTACAACGGATATTTCGCTCCAACTATCCCCCTGTTTCCATAAAGCCTGCCAGCTACTGCCCATAAGACTATCGACTAACATACCTGCCATTCCTGTTCCAACTACCCACATTAATTGAATATGTGTAACGGGTAAAATAAAATACAAACAAACGGCCAAGATCAACAAGGCAATAAAACCAGCAGCAGTCCCTACAAAAGAAATACCTCCCGATAAACCCGGTTGCATTATACGAAAATTGAGAATATTATATGTCTTCCCACGAATAGAAGTCCCTACTTCACTGCTTATCGTATCGCAAATGCTGATGGCAAATGAACACCAGGCAAGCAATTGCCAATGAAACTGATCTGTTAATCCATACATCATGTACAATACCACCCCAATCCAGCCATTTGAAAATACCTGTTGTGCTGTTCGTTTCTCAGAAGAATGTTTTGCATGGAATAACCTTCCAGCCACAGATCCTACGACCAAAAGAAAAACAGGTGCGAACAACGCCTCCCATCCCCCACTCATCCACAACATAGATGCAATCCATACTGCGGCCCACCAACCAGTTTGATCCAACCAGTTTTTATGAATGACCCACCAGGCAAGAAAGATTAAAAAGACTACTGCAATACCTAACCAGATCAAAGATCCTAAATGGGATGTTCTCAGCACCAATTGAATCCATCCGACAGTAAAAACGGGGAGAAAAAAATTATCGCTACCCCTCCAAGAAAACAACTCAGTGATTGTGGGCAAGAAGGCAAATAAAATCCACCAGCCCATATGCAAATCAGGGAAACGAATACCTATGCATATAAGTGCAGTCACAAAAAATGCAATAGCACCTTGGTATGATTTTGTTTCTGATAAAAATATGTATTTGGGGCTCCCCCATTTTCTTCCTATACATCCGGCACTTGCATCACTTACTGCCAATACCCATGCTGCAGTGGCAACCATATGGGCCGGCACCCCAACTAACAACAACCCACCCAGTGAAATGGGAAATAAGGCAATTCCATAAGATGACTCTTGCTCTAATCCCCATTTGAATTTGAAGAGAACAACCATCAAGAATACTCCTATTGCAACCAGCGTCATTCCAAGCGTGAAGGAGTCTAGGTCTCTATCAATCATCCACGCAGTTGTTCCAATCGCAAATACATGCAACAACTTTCTTCCTAAGAAAAACTGTAGCCAATCTTTCCGGATGGCAAATTCAATAAGTAGTGTAACAACCAAAATAGCTACTCCCGCTAAAGAAAAAAGAACGATTGACGACATGCAAAAAGATATTGCGTAATTTAACCAAATGTTTTTGAAAGAACTGGAAGATTATCCTTGGTTTCCCTCCTACTTGCGCAAAATGCAACTAGAATATGTGGGATGGATCAGTGTCCAGTTGAGATTGTATCATCCTCTGCTGAAACTGATACAACAGTTTCCTTCAAATAAGTGGATGGACTTAGCCAGTGGAAGTGGTTGGCCTGTATTTTATCTCCAAAAAAACTCTTCACCTCAGATTCATTATACATTAACCGATTTATATCCTGATTCTGTTTCAAATGAAGTTAGCAAATATGTAAATGTTGAAGTTAAACCACTGAACCTAGTCGACTTCCAACATGAAGCCGGAATACAGTATAGCATGTTCAATGCTTTTCACCATTTTACTTCACCACAACAAAAAGAAATACTCAAAAAAATAAAAGAAGCAAAGTCTAGTTGCATCATTGCAGAAGTATTGGAGCCCTCCTGGCTTTGTTTTCTGCAAGTTAGTTTAGCCGCATTAATTGTACAACCCCTCTCGGCTTGGGCAATACGACCATTCTCGATTGCTCGAATTCTTACTACTTATATTATACCCATACAGTTGATTACTGTCGCTTGGGATGGATGGCTATCAGTTTTGAAAAGCAAATCATTAAAACAGTACAAAAAATTAGTCAGCGACCTTGCCGATAATCAATATTCAATTGAAGTAATAAGAATAAAACAGTTACGTGGTAACCTTATTGTTATCTTAGCGCAACCCATTTCATCATGACCTTACATACACTTTGGAAATTCAGTCGCCCACACACCATTATCGGTTCCACAGTAAGCATTGTGGTATTGTTTTTATTACAGGGAGGAGATGTTACAGATCATTTCATCATTTTAGTTACTACTCTGGTATCCGCCTTAGGTTGTAATGTTTGTATTACAGGATTAAACCAGATTATTGATGTTGAATTGGATAAAATCAATAAGCCTGAACTTCCAATAGCATCAGGTGAATTAAACATGGCAACAGCAAAGAAAATTGTCGTTATTGCTGGAATCATTGCAATTGGTGCAGCAGCACTCTTACATTGGGTATTGTTTTTGTTGATAGCTGTCATTCTCCTGTTGGGCATTGCCTATTCCGTTCCACCCATCCAACTGAAACAACATCATCTACCAGCAGCACTAGCCATAACCATTGTTCGCGGAGTATTGGTAAACATTGGAATGGCTTTACATTTTTCAGACATGTTCAATGGAAGTTTTACCATTCAACCGGTCATTTATCCCCTGACCATTTTTATTTCGGCATTTAGTCTGGCTATTGCGTGGTACAAAGATTTGCCCGATAGAGCTGGCGATGCGCATTTTGGATTCCGAACATTTCCTCTACTCTATTCGCCTAAAACAGCATTGTATTTAGGGGCTGCATTTGTAATGGCTGCTTATGGCTGGTGTATTTTTTGGAGTTATAAAGCTTCGGAGTCTTTGTTGATGTACAGTTTAATTATACTGAGTATGGCATTTTTGCTACACGTTATGGCTGTTCGGTTGAATGAACAAGCAAGTATTAAAAAATTCTACAAACTATTTTGGGTGTTCTTCTTTGCAACCTATTTCAGTTTTCTCTTTGTTTTAATTTAGTTTCAATTAATGATATTGATGGTAATACTAAAATAGATGTATTAGTTACTGATAAGAAAGCAAATTTGAGATGGAAATTTGATATCGGTAAATTGAAGTTAAAATAATCACTACTCCACGGTAACCGATTTCGCCAAATTACGGGGTTGATCTACATTACAACCTCTAAGTACAGCAATGTGGTAAGCCAATAACTGTAAGGGTATGGTAGCTAAAATAGGTAAGAATGCTTCGTCGGCATCGGGTATTTCAATGGTATAATCGGCCATTTCTTTCACCACTACATCGCCCTCGGTTACAATGGCAATTACCACACCTTTGCGTGCTTTTACCTCTTGTATATTGCTAATTACTTTTTCGTACGATGAGTTTTTGGTGGCAATAAAAATTACCGGCATGTCTGCATCAATTAAGGCAATGGGGCCGTGTTTCATTTCGGCAGCCGGATAGCCCTCGGCATGGATGTAGGAAATCTCTTTTAGTTTTAGGGCGCCTTCTAAAGCAACCGGGAAACCGCTACCGCGGCCCAAAAATAGACAATTGGTGGTGTCCTTAAATTTCTCGGCAATTTTTAGAATACCTTCATTGGCCTCTAGGCATTTCTCTACCAGGTTAGGTATTTGATCTAATTCTGATAATAAACCGATTAATTTAGATTGAGAAATGGTGCCTTTTTGCTGGGCAATGTAAAAAGCCATTAAGGTTAAAACCGTTACCTGAGCGGTAAATGCTTTGGTAGAAGCTACCCCAATTTCGGGACCAGCGTGGGTATACACTCCCGCATGTGTTAAGCGTGGAATAGAGGAGCCTACCACATTGCAAATACCAAAAATAGTAGCGCCTTTTTCTTTAGCCAATTCAATGGCGGCCATGGTATCGGCGGTTTCGCCCGATTGTGAAATGGCTATTACAATATCTTTTTCGGTAATAATGGGGTTGCGATACCGGAACTCCGAAGCATATTCTACTTCTACCGGTACACGGGCAAATTCTTCAATTAAATATTCGCCAACCAAGCCTGCATGCCACGAGGTGCCACAGGCTACAATAATAATGCGGTCGATATTTTTGAGCTTTTCAGCATATTCTTTAATACCACCCAATTGCACCAAACCTTCATCGGGATAAATACGACCACGCATACAATCTTTAATAGAACGTGGCTGTTCGTAAATTTCTTTGAGCATGAAATGATCGTAACCACCTTTCTCAAGCATCTCTAATTTTAGTTCGAGTTCTTGTACGTAAGGGGTTTTTACTACATTATCCAGATTTTTGATTAGCAGTTCGTCACGTTTTATATAAGCAATTTCGTTATCGTTTAAATAAATCACGTTTTTGGTATACTCAATAATTGGAGAGGCATCGGAGGCAATGAAATATTCATCTTTACCAACTCCAATAACCATTGGGCTGCCTTTACGGGCGGCTATAAGTTGGTCGGGCTCATCTTTACTCATAATGACTATGGCATAAGCCCCAACTACCTCGTTAAGAGCAACACGTACGGCTTCTCTAAGGTCTAATTGCGTTTTTTTCTGAATTTCTTCGATTAAGTGGATGAGCACTTCGGTATCGGTATCACTTTTAAACACGTGCCCTTCTGAAATGAGTTCTTCTTTTAGGGTGGCGTAATTTTCTATAATTCCGTTGTGAATAATAGTTAAACGATCGTCTCCAGAAGTATGTGGGTGTGAGTTTCTATCAGATGGTGCTCCGTGGGTAGCCCAACGGGTATGTCCCATGCCAATATGGCCAGACACATCTTTATCGGCAGCAAAATTTTCTAATTCGCTAACTTTTCCAGCTTTTTTGTAAATGCGTAAATTGCCATTTAATAAAGCTACCCCGGCACTATCGTAGCCACGGTATTCTAAACGATGAAGTCCTTTTATAATTAATGGCCATGCTTCTCTATGACCAATGTATCCAACAATTCCACACATGCGATGTAATGCTTAAAAGGTTAAAACCAATTAATTGTTTAGCAGAGAATATTTTACTCTAAGTTTCATCTTAAAGTTAGCACTACTTTTACCACTTCCCAAAACAACTTTGCTAGCAACACCCGCAGATGGCTTTATAACATTAGCTAAATTAGACATCTCTGTTTCTGTGGGTGCTACATAAAGGGCGTATTGCTTGGATTTACCAATTACTAAGTCTTGAATATAGGCCGTTAGATTAAATGTATAGGTTTTAGACGTGCTATTATACAATCCTCCAAAACCACCCATGCTTAAAAATCGAGAATCATAAGGATCTAAATCGGGTACTAATTTACGCTGACTAGCAATATCTGTTTGATAGAGAATCATTCTAGGAGCCGGAGCAAATGGAACGTCGCTACCACCTTCTACACTCAAAATTAATTCGGCTTTATTGATGTAAATAGCACCGAGCTGTTTTAACTGATTGATATTGGGGAACGTAACTTTAGTTCTTAACCCGCCAAGTGCTTGGGTAAATACTTTGTTGTATTCTACGGTTGGGTTGCTTAATTGTGTGGCCACTTCGGTGGCTGAATAATCGTGGCCAAAAGTTGCGGCTACCGTCGACATAGAATTGTTAATACTAAAAGTAACGTAGTTGGTATCAATCTTTGCGTTTACATTTCGGTAGTATAGCTCTAACTTGCTAGCACCAGAGGTTAAATCAAAAAACGGAATTCCTCCGGCTTTGCCACCACCAATAGGATCGACTTTAATGTGTAGCCCTTTAATATGCGTTAAGAAAGCAAGAGGTTTAAAGAAATTAGCAGCCGCAGCATTAAAAAATTCGCTTTCTATAAAACTTGTATTTAATGGAATACGAATCTGTGGCGCTTGTTTTGTGATGGTATCTGGTTTACCCAAACGAATTAGATTCACCGCAATACTATCTTTCAATTTAATTTTGCTAATCACTTTAAATCCAATCTCTGTATTACCGTACGCAAGAGGCATATCGTTGTAGTACGAGGTAAGGGGATTTAGCTTTGCATTAAGTTGGTGTACCGAAAAACGATAAGTAGAGGTAAGCGAATCGCCATAAAATTCATTGGCATACTTAAGCACCAATACCGCGGAATCTAACATTGGAGTGATACCAAATTTTAAACTATCGCTTGGTAAATTAAGACTTGCACCAACCGCAGTTTCGGTAATCCCTAAATCTGGATCTATAAAATATCCGATAGGGTATTTAGATAAATTATTTGTAAAAATCTTTTCTTCAGGTACTGTTAAAGCCAATACAGTCGTATTATCATCAATAGCCGTGTTTATGCCATTATTGGGATCTACATCCAAACCAATTTGATCTGGATTGTTACATGCACCTAAACTAAAAAAACTTATCAACAGGGTTAATAAGTCTAATTTATATACTTTCATAGTAAACCTTGGTTAACAATTAAGCCAATGAAACGAGTTCGTCGTTTGAAATTTCTTGGTAAAGGTTGTAATAATTTTCGAAATCGGCTGTTGAAATGTATTCTAAAACCGGTTTATTGGTTTTTTTAACAAACTTTAACACTTCTTCATTTATTTGCTCACTTCCGTACACCACTGCATCAGAATAATGAATTGCTCCTTGATGTAAAGAAGTTACATCTGCATCTTTATACAAATCCATGTGGGTAGCATTCATGCCATTCATAACGGCTTTACGTGCAAAATCGGTATGTAAATTTCCTTCAAAAGCATCTTCATCATAAACAGAGTAAATCACTTTGGCATTTTTATATGCAGGATCTTCTTTATACACGGTTTTCATGTAAGCAGGTACCAATGCGGTCATCCAACCGTGGCAATGCACAACATCTGGCGACCATCCTAGTTTTTTAACTGTTTCAAGTGCACCCTTACAGAAAAATATAGTGCGCTCATCGTTGTCAACAAAAAACTTATTATTAGCATCGGCAAATACATGTTTACGTTGGAAATAATCTTCATTATCTAAAAAATAAACCTGCATACGAGCTGCCGGAATAGAAGCAACTTTTATAATTAATGGATTATCGTTATCGTCGATGATAATGTTCATCCCGGATAAGCGTATAACTTCGTGTAAACGGTTCCTACGCTCATTAATATTGCCAAAACGTGGCATCAAAATTCGGATCTCAAGACCCTTATCTTGCATAGCTTGAGGAAGTTTTCGAGTAATTTCTGCGATCTTAGTCAATTCCAGAAAAGGCGACATCTCGTGGGTAATAAACAGTAGTTTAGTTTTTGCCATCTCCGTGAGTATATTTTTGATTGTTAAGCAATTGAGTCTGCAAAGATACGAAAAATATTGGTATTTAGGTAGGTTTCCTGCTTTCCACTTGGAGTTGAAGGGATTAATACCCATTTTTGGGAGGCAAAATTTGATTCTATTCTTTTGAAAATACTTCGTACCCGCTCTGAAATTTCAGCGTACATGCTTCAACAAAAACAACAAGGCAAGCGAATTGGCTTTGTGCCCACTATGGGAGCTTTACACCAAGGGCATATTTCGCTTATCAACCTTGCAAAAAACAATAGCGACTTGGTGGTATGCAGCATTTTTGTAAACCCTACTCAATTCAACGACCCAAAAGACTTAGAAAAATATCCACGGCCCATTGAACACGATATTGCCAAATTGGAGGAAGCTGCTTGCGACATACTTTTTATGCCAGAAGTTGGTGAAATGTATAGTAAAGATGAGGAATGGCAATTAGCCTTGGATGGATTAGACGAAATATTAGAAGGTAAGTATCGCCCAGGCCATTACCAAGGAGTTACACAAATTGTATATAAACTATTGTCTTGCACCCATCCCGATGTTGCTTTCTTTGGCCAAAAAGACTACCAGCAAGTAATGGTGATTGAAAAAATGGTGCAAAAGCTACACCTAGCCGTAGAACTAGTGATGTGCCCCATTATTCGGGAAGCCGATGGATTGGCCATGAGCTCTAGAAATGTACATTTAAGCCCTACGGAAAGAGCACAATCCTTAGCCCTTTATCAAAGTTTAACCCATATAAAAGAAGGTTGGGGTAAAAAATCAGTGGAAACACTAAAGCAAGAAGCAATCGAATTTTTAGAAAAAAGCCCTGGTATAAGCTTGGGCTACCTAGAAATTTGCACAGCCAACAACCTGCAAAATAACCAACCAACTAATCAATCTGAGGCGGTAGCATTAGTAGCTGCTAGCCTAGGCCAAACACGCCTAATCGACAATATATTACTCCCCTAAACCCTAGCTATGGGCAAAAACTGTTAATTATTACTATTTTTGCAAGATGATTATCGAGATACTGAAGTCTAAGATTCACAGAGCACGTGTAACCCAAGCCGAACTTAACTATGTTGGCAGCATTACTATTGATGAAGACTTAATGGATGCAGCCCATATGATTGCCAACGAGAAGGTTCAAGTTGTCAATAACAATAACGGCGCCCGTTTTGAAACCTATATAATTAAAGGTGAACGTGGAAGCGGTGTAATTTGCTTAAATGGCGCTACTGCTCGGTTAGCACAAGTGGGCGATGTATTAATCATCATGTCGTACGGGCAATTACCCCTAGCCGAAGCGAAAAACTACCAACCCGTATTGGTTTTCCCCGATGATCAAAATCGTTTAGTAAAATAAGTGGCTTGAAACTATCGCCTTTTAGCATACTAAAATACCTGCTCTTTTTAAGCCTTGCTGGCTTGCTACTCTATTGGGCTTTTAAGGGTCAAGATTTGACCAAAATGGCCCAAAGCGTAAAAGAGTCAAATCCGTATTGGATACTAGCTTCGGTATTAGCTTGTTTATTGGCTCACGTATTTCGGGCATTACGCTGGAACATGCTTATAAAACCATTGGGCTACGCACCCTCAGTAAAAAATTCTTTTTACGCCGTTATGATTGGCTACCTGGCCAACCTGGCTGTACCCCGAATGGGCGAAGTATCTCGTTGTGGTGTACTCAAAAAAAGTGACGGCATTCCCGTAACACCACTTATTGGCACCGTATTTACCGAACGTTTGTCTGATTTGGCTATGCTACTAAGCATAAGCGCACTCACCTTGCTGTTAGAATTTGAGCGTATTGCTACGTTTATGTATCAATACGGTTGGCTACGTGTAAAACCAATGCTTAGTGGTACACTATTCCTAGGTTTGGTATTCTTTTTGGGTATGCTATATTTCCTAAAACCACTACTTAAGAAATGGCTTAAGCCACTTGAAAATACACTAAATTCCTTTAAAATTGGGGTATTGTCGTTTAAAAAAATGCCGAATAAATTGGCGTATTTAGGCTATTCTTTGGGTGTTTGGGGCTGTTACTTTTTATCTACCTATTTAGCCTTTTTTGCCTTAGCAAGCACTACGCATTTAGGCCCAATTGCTGCTCTGGCTGCATTGTTTTTTGGCAGTTTAGGTATGATTGTACCGGTACAAGGAGGTATTGGTGCTTTCCATTGGATGGTAGCCGAGGGACTCACCCTGTATGCCTTGCCTAAAGCCGAAGGTTTAGGCTTTGCCACCCTCATTCACTCCTCACAAATATTGGTTATTTTGCTAATAGGCGGTATCAGCTTAGTACTTATTGCCACCAGAAGAAGCCTAAAACCCGAACATTAGGACCATTTGTCTTTCTTATATCAAAAATGCAATAGCCGCCTCTTTTCCAAAGAGATTAAATGTTATTTTTGAGTCGAAAAAACAAAAGTCTACCCCCTATGGATTTCCAATTAACCGAAGAACACCTTATGATACAGCAGGCCGCTCGAGATTTTGCACAAACCGAGCTAAAACCTGGTGTAATAGAACGAGACGAACATCAAAAATTTCCGGCAGAACAAATTAAAAAACTAGGCGAACTGGGCTTTTTAGGCATGATGGTAAGCCCCGAATACAATGGCTCTGGCTTAGACACTATTTCCTATGTATTGGCCATGGAAGAATTATCAAAAATAGATGCCTCTGCCTCGGTAGTGGTATCGGTAAATAATTCCTTGGTGTGCTACGGATTAGAAAAATATGGCTCCGAAGAGCAAAAACAAAAATATTTAAAGCCACTAGCCGCTGGTGAAATCATTGGTGCTTTCTGTTTATCAGAACCCGAAGCTGGCTCCGATGCCACCTCACAACAAACCACCGCCATAGATATGGGCGACCATTATCTGTTAAACGGCACCAAAAATTGGATAACCAATGGTGGAAGTGCATCCGTATATTTGGTTATTGCCCAAACTGATGTAGCCAAAGGCCACCGCGGTATTAATGCCATTATAGTAGAAAAAGGCATGGAAGGCTTTAGCATTGGACCAAAAGAAAATAAATTAGGTATTCGTGGCTCAGATACCCACTCCCTTATGTTTACCGATGTGAAAGTGCCCAAAGAAAATAGAATTGGTGAAGATGGCTTCGGCTTTAAATTTGCCATGAAAACTCTAGAAGGTGGCCGCATTGGTATTGCTGCTCAAGCTCTTGGTATTGCCTCTGGCGCTTACGAGTTAGCCGTACAATATGCCAAAGAACGCAAGGCATTTGGCAAAGCCATTGCCGAACACCAAGCCATTCAATTTAAATTGGCCGACATGGCTACCCAAATTGAAGCCGCCCGCATGCTTTGCTTAAAAGCAGCCTGGTTAAAAGACCAAGGCCTGCCTTATGCCCAAGCAAGCTCTATGGCAAAACTATTTGCATCCGAAGTAGCCATGAATACCGCCGTTGAAGCAGTACAAGTACACGGAGGCTATGGCTTTGTAAAAGAATTTCATGTAGAACGTTTAATGCGTGATGCAAAAATTACCCAGATATACGAAGGAACCTCCGAAATACAACGCATTGTAATTGCTCGAGAGGTATTAAAATAAATTCAAAATCATGAAAAAAATTATTCTCCCGTTTATTGTCCTTTCTATGTTTGCTTTGAGCAGCTGTAAACAAGCCGGCCTAGCCGATTTACAAAACGGCACCTGGCGGGCTACCCTTAAAACAGAAAGCGGTGTAGAAATTCCTTTCAATTTTGAACTAGCCGACTCGGCAGGAAAAAAACAATTAGACATTATTAACGGAGATGAGCGTTTGAGAGTAAATGAAATTAGCCAAGAGGGCGATTCTATTCTCATTCAAATGCCTTTGTTTGATTCGGAAATTAAGGCCGTACTTACAGGCGGTTCGCTATCGGGCAAATGGACCAAACACCTAGCCACTACCGATGTGACCATGGAATTTACTGCCAGCCCAAATACCAATTGGCGTTTTTTTAAAACAGAGGGCGAAGCCAAAGTAGATTTAAATGGAAAATGGTCGAGCACCTTTATTAGTGCCGATGGGAAAGACACCAACGTGTATATAGGCCAGTTTATCCAAAAAGGAAACCAATTAACAGGTACTTTTTTAAGTACCACTGGCGATTACCGCTTTTTAGAAGGTACCGTAAACGGAAACAAATTTTACCTTTCTTGTTTTGATGGATGCCATGCCCTTTTATTCTCAGGAACAGTAAATGGCAATACCATTACCGATGGCAAACTCTATTCAGGTTTTTCAAGTATGGATAATTGGACAGGCACAAAAGACGATAAAGCTGAACTGCCCGATGCCTATAGCCTAGTGGGCTTAAATCCAGGCTACAAAAGCATCGATTTTACCTTCCCTGATTTGAAAGGAAAACCAGTATCACTAAAAGATGAGCAGTTTAAAAACAAAGTGGTGGTAATTCAATTTTTTGGCTCTTGGTGCCCCAATTGCATGGACGAAACCGCCTTTATGGTTCCTTTTTATAACCGCTATAAAGATAAAGGCTTGGCCGTTATTGGTTTGGGTTACGAGCGCTCTACCGATGTTGCCCGTGGACGCAAAAACATTGGTCGTTTACAAAAACGCTTCAATGTACCCTACCCTTTACTGCTAACCGGCTATACCAACCAACCGGGTGAAGTGCTAAAAAGCTTACCAATGTTGAACAAATTTATGGCCTTCCCAACAACCATTATTATTGATAAGAAAGGAGAAGTACGTAAAATACATACCGGTTTTTCGGGACCAGGAACGGGTAAATACTATACCGAGTTTGCCGAAGAGTTTGATAAACTAATTACCGATTTACTAGCAGAAAAATAAGCATGAAGACACTCTAAAAGAGTGGCTTTTTTACTGCTTTTTCTCGGGCTTAAACCAATTGAATATAATTTTTAAAAGGCCCAATACCATGGCAAACCAAGCGGCAGAAATAAAACCGACGGTATGAAAACCACTTACAAAAGCATCTACCAACAATACCATACACACCGTAATAATAAACGATACCAAGCCAAGCGTTAAAAAGTTAAGCGGAATAGTAAGTATATGAAGTACAAAACCAATGGTTGCATTAACCAAGGCTAATAATAATGCTACCCAAAGAGCCGTTACAAACGAATCTACACTTACACCCGGTAAAATATAAGCTGCTAGTAATACTGCAATACCACTCAATAAAATCTCTAAAAGCGTTTTCATAGTGTAAATTTGATTAAAAAAGATGAGAAAATTATTAGCACATAGCCTACTATTTTGCTGTTTTGCTGTTGTGGCCTGCACACCCACTAGACAAACTAACGAATTGGACTTAGCTATTAGCCTTTCGGCAGATAAAAAAAGTGTGTTGGTGAAAAATATTCCAGCAGATTTACTCTCTAGCATAAAAAAAGATAGCCTACAATTGGTGGCATTTTTTGCCCTATATTCCGTTAATGATGATCCCGAAATGCAGGGTTTAGAATCGCCGATTCCCGGAAATTTTTCGGAGCAACACGAAGTACTTGTATTTACACCTATAAGCCAACTCAGTAAAGGCACAACTTATCGAGCCGAAATTTATGCACAAAGTCGAGAATTTTCAGTCATCAGTTTACTACAAAAACAAGAAAAATTGGGAGGAAATAACCCTATTACCTACACATTTACCTATTAGTTGCTTGTAAAAACAATTATTTGTACTATATTTGTATCGAATTAAAGAGGGGACGGTGTCCCCTCTTTTTATTTACTATACCCTAGCAACATGAAGGTAGAACAACGCATACTAGCTCTGGTAGCCGAAAAAATAGCCGACAGACCCGATTTATTCTTGGTAGAAGCAAAAATGCACGCCAATGGTAAATTGATGATTCTGATAGATGGCGACAAAGGCGTTGCCATACAAGATTGCGTTGCTATTAGCCGCCATGTAGGTTTTCATTTGGAAGAAGAAAATTTGGTAGATACCGCTTATACGCTAGAAGTATCGTCGCCGGGAGTAGACTTTCCCTTAACCTTGCTAAGACAATACGCTAAAAACGTAGGTCGCAACCTAAGTGTTAAGTTTAAAGACGGCAACAAAACAGAAGGTAAATTGGCCGAAGTACAAGAAGGTCACATTCTTTTGCAAGAACTGAAAAAAGAAAAGGGCAAAAAAGCCCAAACCGTTGATAGGCTAATCCCTCTCAATGAAATAACAGAAAGTAAAGTTTTAATTTCATTTAAATAAAATGAGCAACATTAATTTAATTGATTCCTTCCAGGAATTTAAAGATTTCAAAAACATCGACCGTCCAACGGTGATTAGTGTATTAGAAGAAGTGTTTCGTAGCATGTTGCGCAAACGTTTCGGAACCGACGAAAATTGCGACGTAATTGTAAACCCCGATAACGGAGATTTGGAAATTTGGCGCACCCGTATGGTTATGGAAGATGGCTTTTCTGAAGATGACGATTTAGAAATTGAATTGGCTGAGGTCAAAAAAATCGACCCTGATATGGAAGTTGGCGATGAGTTTATCGAACAAATTACCTTAGAAAGTTTTGGTCGTAGAGCTATTTTAGCTGCCCGCCAAACATTAGTATCTAAAGTATTAGAATTAGAAAAAGACGAAATATTTAAAAAATACAAAGATCGCGTAGGCGAAATTGTAAGCGGCGAAGTTTACCAAGTATGGAAAAAAGAAACCTTGGTATTAGACGATGAAGGAAACGAATTGTTGTTGCCTAAAACCGAACAAATTCCAGCTGACTTTTACAAAAAAGGCGACTCGGTACGTGCGGTAATTAAGGAAGTAGAAATGGTAAACGCCAGCCCGAAAATTATTATTTCTCGTACTGCCCCAGAATTTTTACAACGTTTGTTCGAAATGGAAGTACCTGAAATTTTCGATGGATTAATTACCATAAAAAATATTGTACGCGAACCAGGCGAACGTGCCAAAGTAGCCGTAGAATCGTACGACGATCGTATCGATCCGGTTGGTGCATGTGTAGGCATGAAAGGCTCTCGTATCCATGGTATTGTACGTGAATTGAAAAACGAAAATATCGACGTGATCAATTACACTACCAACTTATCGTTATTTATTACACGTGCTCTAAGCCCAGCGAAAATTACCAGTATTAAATTAGACGATGTTGATAAAAAAGCAGCCGTGTACTTAAAGCCAGATCAGGTATCATTGGCTATTGGCCGTGGTGGACACAACATTAAACTAGCCGGAAAATTAACGGGTTACGAAATTGATGTATACCGCGAAAATGCCGATGAAGATGAAGAAGATGTAGATTTAGAAGAATTTGCAGATGAAATTGACGGTTGGATTATTGACGAATTAAAGCGTGTTGGTTTAGATACTGCAAAATCGGTATTGGCGCTAAACGCAGAAGAATTGGTAAAACGTACCGATTTAGAAGAAACTACTGTAGAAGAAGTATTGGGAGTTTTACGTGCCGAATTTGAATAAGCTAAACCGCATTTTCATACTTGCCACTAAAAAAAACCTATTTTTGTTATTATAATTTAAAGCGAACGCTTAACACTATTACATGTCAGAAGGTAAAAACATCAACTTACTAAAAGCCGCCAAGGAGCTAAACATTGGTTTATCTACCGCTGCCGAGTTTTTAAGCAAAAAAGGCTTTGCTGTAGAAGCAAAACCTATGTTTAAACTCGAAGGGGCTATGTACGATGCCTTAATGAAAGAATTTCAGGGCGATAAAATTGTGAAAGAAGAGGCCAAGCAACTTGCTATAGACAAAATTCGCAAAGATGAAGTAGCCGAGCCTATACAAAAACCTGCACCGAAACGTCCGGATATGTTTGAACAAGAAGAAATTCTGATTAAAAACACCGGTTCATTTACGCAACCAGAAAAACCAAAAGAAGTAATTGTAAAAGCAGACGAAAATAAGGGAGTTAAAATAGTTGGTAAAATTGATTTAGATGATTTAAAACCAAAAGCTAAAGCCGAAGAAAAAGCACCAATAGAAACTCCTAAAATACAGGAAAAAGTGGTAGAGCCCGTTGTAGAAACACCTGCAACTCCTCCTGAAACTTCAATTGATGAGGTGGTAAGAGCCCGTGCGGGTAGATTAAGCGGACCAAACGTGGTAGGCAAAATTGATTTACCACAAGCACGTAAAGCCAATCCAGTGGCTTCATCCAATGCCGCTGCCGACCAAAAACGTAAGCGTAAGCGCACAGCATTTACCCCAGGGCAACCGGGTGGAGCAGTAGGCGCTAATACCAATCGCCCGGCACCAGGTAACCGTCCGGCACCAGGTGGCCGCCCAGATTTTAGAAATAATAGGCCCAATAATACACCCTCTGCTCCAAAAGGAGAGCCTACAGAAAAAGAAATACAAGATCAAATTAAGGCAACACTTGCCCGTTTAAGCGGAGCAGGTAAATCCGGAAAATTTGCTCAACGGGCTAAATTACGTCGCCAAAAACGCGATGATGTAGCCCAATCTGCCGAAGAGGCAGCTATGGAAAAAGAATTGCAATCTAAAGTTTTAAAGGTTACCGAGTTTGTTACCGCAAACGAGTTGGCCAATATGATGGATGTGCCCGTAACCCAAATCATTTCTACCTGTATGACCTTGGGCTTATTCGTATCTATTAACCAACGTTTAGATGCCGAAACATTAAGCATTGTAGCCGATGAATTTGGTTTTGAAGTAGAATTTGTAAAACCAGAAGATGAAGAAAACTCTACACTAGAGGAAATAGATACTCCGGAAGAATTAAAAGATCGAGCGCCTATTGTTACGGTAATGGGTCACGTAGATCATGGTAAAACTTCCCTCCTCGATTTTGTACGCAAAACCAACGTTATTGCCGGCGAAGCCGGGGGTATTACCCAACACATTGGAGCCTACGAAGTAACCTTAGAAAACGAACGTAAAATTACTTTCTTAGATACACCGGGTCACGAAGCCTTTACGGCCATGCGTGCTCGTGGTGCCAAAGTAACCGATATTGCCATTATTGTAATTGCGGCTGATGATAGTGTGATGCCTCAAACCAAAGAAGCTATTAACCACGCTCAAGCAGCTAGCGTACCTATTGTATTTGCGTTTAGTAAAGTAGATAAACCGGGTGCCAATGCCGATAAAATTCGCGAACAATTATCAACCATGAATATTTTGGTAGAAGATTGGGGTGGTAAATATCAAAGTCAAGAAATTTCGGGTAAAACCGGCCTAGGTATTGATGCTTTATTAGAAAAAGTATTATTAGAAGCCGATTTATTAGAACTAAAAGCCAACGCAAACAAGCGGGCAACTGGAACAGTAATTGAGGCTGCTTTAGATAAAGGTCGTGGTATTGTAACAACAGTTTTAATACAAGCCGGAACACTAAAAGTGGGTGACCCTATTTTAGCAGGTTGCTACAGCGGCCGTGTAAAAGCCTTAACTAATGAACGTGGCCAAAAAATAGAACAAGCCGGACCAAGTACCCCGGTACAAGTATTGGGTATGCAAGGTGCACCAACTGCGGGCGATAAGTTTAACTCGATGGAAAGTGAAGTAGAAGCCCGCGAAATTGCTACCAAGCGTATGCAATTGCAACGTGAGCAAGGCTTACGCAGCCAGAAACACATCACCCTTGATGAGATTGGCCGTCGTTTAGCCATTGGTAACTTTAAAGAACTAAACATCATTGTAAAAGGTGATGTGGATGGTTCTATCGAAGCCTTATCCGATTCCTTATTAAAATTATCTACCGAAGAAATTCAGGTAAACATCATCCATAAATCGGTGGGTCAAATCTCCGAATCGGATGTATTGTTGGCTTCGGCTTCCGATGCCATTATTATTGGTTTCCAGGTACGACCGTCGCAAGGTGCACGTAAATTGGCCGAGCAGGAGCAAATCGATATCCGTTTATATTCTATCATTTACGATGCCATCAACGAGGTTAAAGCCGCCATGGAAGGCATGCTTGCCCCTGAGTTTGAAGAAAAAATTACCGCGAATGTTGAAATTCGTGAGGTATTCAAAATCAGCAAAGTGGGAACTATTGCCGGCTGTATGGTATTGGATGGTAAAATTACCCGTAACTCGAAAGTGCGTATTATTCGCGATGGCGTAGTAATTTATGCCGGTGAATTAGCTTCCTTGAAACGCTTTAAAGAAGATGTGAAAGAGGTAGCTACCAATTATGAGTGTGGATTAAACATCCAAAACTTTAACAACATTGAGGTAGGCGATATTGTTGAAGCCTACGAACAAGTGGAAGTGAAACGGAAACTTTAATTTTCCAAGAAAAGTTTTTCTAGCTGTGTAACTGAAGCATCCCAATTAAATTGGGTGTGGATAAATTCGTTCCCGTTTTTAGCTAAGGTGTTTTTTAGCTCCATGTTAGTAAGCAGTTCAAACAAACGCTCTCCCATTACTTTTTCATCAGCCGTAGGAACTAATAAGGCTGTTTGCCCATCAGTGGCATAATCGGCATGGCCGCCAATATTGGTACAAACTACCGCACAACCGCAAGCCATGGCTTCGGCAGGCGGTAATGCCCAACCCTCTATTAAACTGGACGAAAAAAATACGCTTGATTCATTATATAATTCGGTCAAATTGGTAGGGTTTCGATGGAAATGTATCCAATCTTCTAAATTCTCGGGCTTAGCAAATGTGCTAAAAAGAATGATTTCTAAATTTTTGACCCGCTTTTTTAATTTTCTAAATACCGAGAGAGCCGTAGCAGAACCCTTTAAACTAAGCTCAGAATACAACATGATAATTTTAGTAGCTACTCTAGTATCTATAGGCCTAGTAATATGAAAAATTTGGGTGTCTATGGCATTATTCAATAAAATAGGCATAATTCCCGAATGAGCGTAAACCGCTTCTTTTAAATAATTGGCAATTACCAAGTGAGTAATAGGCAGCTTAAAAGAATCGTATACCTCTTGTTCAAAGCCTGTCCATACTTCTAAGCTCTGAATTAGGTTAAATTTCTTTCCTTTCTCCGGCGATAAAGTAGCCACCCTATACGCCAATTCCCACCAGGTAGAAAACACCACATCTGCATCAGGTAAATACCTATCGGTAATATCGGGAACTACGTGTAGTTGTACGGAGGAGTGAAAACTGAACCATTTTTTAGAGAATTGATTTCGCAAAAAGCTCAAAGCCCACTTAACCCATAAGGGCGATTTCATAGGGCGGAATGGCTTGACTACGCTATGGTACACATGTACCTCATGACCACGTTGGGCCAAGCGGTTAGCGTACTCATACATAATCTTAGTGCCACCGCCAGCTTTGGAAGTTAAGCCCGGTAATAGTACATGTATGCGTAGTTTTTTCAAAGTTGGTGTAGGTTAAAAATTGCGCTAATTATTGACTAAAAATGGCCGCTAAATAAGTATTTGAGTATAATTTTACGATACCTGGGATACAAAAAATTACGAAGGGTATACCTTAAATATTGCCTTGCTTGCTCTGGATATGCTTTTCCCAAATCGCTTAAAGCCTGTAACTCAAAATTACGTTTCATTTTACGGTATATGGTTCCTTTATGTTTCCATTTATCCAAAATCTGAAACCTAGCTTCGGCCATGGCCACTAACCGGGAGGAGGTATTGGCACCATGCTGGCGGTAATAGGCCGTTACTTGATTAATAAAGCCGATGGGGTATTTATCTGCAATGCGGAGCCACATGTCTAAATCTTCAATAAGCAGTGCGGTGTCAAAAAGACCCACCGAATCATACACTTCTCTTTTAACCATTGCAGTAAGTGCAGGCACAAAAGATTTACCGAGGGCTATTTCTTTAAATCCGTATTTTCTGGTAAACAAATTTGGATTTAATTCTCCGGTTATGGCCGAATGTTCATCTATAAATACTGCTTTGGTACAACACATTCCGAAATCGGGGTGCTGCTCCATAAATTCTACTTGCAGCTTAATTTTATCTATATGCCACACATCATCAGAAGCAATAATGGCTATATATTTTCCACTAGCATATTGGCTAATGGCTGTATTGAGCGTAGCCGAAAGGCCCATATTTTGTTGATGCTCAAAAATAAAGGGATTAGTTTTTTGTAGGTTACGAATAATGGCTACACTTTTATCTTTAGAGCCATCATCTATAACAATAAGCTGTAAATTTGGATAGCTTTGATTGAGCACACTAAGAATGCACTCGGCCACAAATGCCTCGTGGTTATAGCAGGGTATAAGTACACTTACGAGCGGTTGATCATTTGGTGTTACACTAGAAGCCATTAACTATGTTAATTATTTTCTGCACTTCAGCATCTATTAATATCGGACTTATTGGCAAGCTGAGTACTTGTTCGTGAATTTTTTCGGTAAGTGGAAAACTTACGTGATTAAGTTCGGCATAGGCCCTTTGTTTGTGCGGTGCAATGGGGTAATGAATAACCGTTTGTATACCCTGTTCCGTTAAATAGGAATGAAAGTTGGCTCTATCTTCTACCTGAACTACAAATAAATGCCATACATGTTGCTCTTGGTACTTTATTATCGGTAATTTAACTTTAGGGTTTTTTATACCATTCAAAAAAGCGTTTGCAATCGCCCGTCTTCGTACTATTTCTACATCTAAATGCCTCAATTTCACACTCAACAAGGCTGCTTGCAATTCATCTAAGCGGCTGTTAATACCCTTATACGCATTGTGGTATTTTACTTCGGAGCCGTAATTTCCTAGGCTACGTACCATGGTGGCCAAAGCTGCGTCGTTGGTGGTAACGGCACCGGCATCGCCAAGGGCGCCTAAATTTTTTCCGGGATAAAAACTAAATCCAGCGGCATGGCCCCAATTACCCGCTTTTTTGCCCCCTATACTTGCTCCATGCGCTTGTGCAGCATCTTCCACCACTAGTAAGTGGTGTTTTTCGGCAAAGGTGAGAATACCCGGCATATCGGCCAACTGACCATATAAATGTACCGCCAAAATTGCTTTTGTTTTTGGGTTAAGATGTTGCTCTAGCAAACCAGCATCTAAATTATAGCTGTGTTCGTTGGGTTCTATTAATACTGGAACCAAATTATTGGCAGAAATGGCTAAAATACTGGCGATATAGGTATTTGCAGGAACCAATACTTCATCGCCATCTTTTAATTTCCCTAGTTCCTTGTAGGCTCTTAGAATGAGAATAAGTGCATCTAATCCATTAGCAACACCCACGCAATGGTTTACTCCGCAATAGGTTGAGAATTTTTGCTCAAACGCACTTACTTCTGTTCCGGAAATGTACCAACCCGAATTGATTACTCGGGCACAAGCTTCTTCTAATTCGGCTTTATACTGATGGTTGATTGCCTGTAAGTCTAAAAATTTAATCATGGCATTCGGGTTTTCCGTGCACAAGAATATATTGTTTCTCAGTTACTTTGTCTTTTAGATCTAGGCCTAGTACTTGGCCTTGCTCGGTAACATAGCCCCTATGTACTGCAGGGTTTCCGTACCATAATGTAAATGGAGGAATAGATTTGGTTACCACACTGCCGGCACCAATCATACAATAGGGCCCCAATTTAATGCCACATAAAATAGTTGAATTGGCACCAATAGAAGCTCCTTTGCCTACAATAGTGGTTAGTTCATCCCACTGAATATTTTTTGATCTCGGAAACGTATCGTTCATAAAGCTCACATTGGGACCCACAAAAACCTCATTCTCTAACTGTACTCCATTCCAAAGTTGTACGCCCGATTTCACGGTCACATTGTCGCCTATAACAACCCTGTTTTCTATTAAACAATGAGAACAAACATTGCAATTTGCTCCTATCACTGCTTCCTTAAAAATCACACAAAATTGCCAAATGGTAGTATTTTCACCAATATGAGTAGTTTGAACGTCGGATGTTGGATGAATCTTATAACTCATTGGTTGTAGTTAGAAATTCTTGATAGTCCCGAATATAATCCATTTCATCATATTTCATAGAGGCTAATACCAAAAGTACAGCCCCTGAGGAAAAATTTTCCAATTCTCTCCAAATATAAGGTGTTACATATAGGCCAAAATTGGGCCGGTTAAGGGTAATAGTTTTTTGCTCCTTACCATCATCTAAAACCACATCAAAGCTGCCGCTAACAGCTACAATTAATTGATATAGGTTTTTATGCGCATGCCCACCACGTGTTTCACCACTGGGCATATCATATAAATAGTATACTCTTTCTATGTCGAATGGAATGTCTATGCCGCCTTGTATTGGTGTAATATTCCCTGATCTATTATGAATTTTTGGCAAGTCTAACACCTCACACATATGTACAGATGCCTTCACGTTATTTGCATTTAATAAAGGTGGAAAATTCTCGTTCATAATCACCCTCATTATACATTTCAGAAGCCAATACCAAAGCACAAGAATTGGTTGAAAAATTTTCCATATGGCGCCAAATTCCCTTAGGGACATACAAACCCATATAAGACCTGTTTAGCAAAAATTGCTCCTCTTTTGTTCCATCATTGGTAACTACTGTAAAGCTACCCGATAGGGCAATAATAAGTTCTTGATTAGTTTTGTAACTATGTCCCCCTCTTGTTTCTCCTCCCGGAACATCATAAATCCAGTAGGTTCTTTTTATTTTAAACGGAACATGGCTATTCTCCTCCACAAAAGATAAATTTCCTCTGTTATCTAAAATTTTAGGTAAGGAAATGAATTGTACAGCAGAAGGATTCATAACTAAATATACTAGTTAAAATATAAAAAACGTAACACTAGTATTATTCTTAAGAATTTACTTAGTCGTTAAATACCTGCATTTCCACCAATTTGCAATACATGCCTTTATGCTTCATTAGTTCTTGGTGAGTACCACTTTCAATAATTTTACCGGCATCGAGTACTATAATTTTATCGGCCCGCTGAATGGTACTTAAACGGTGGGCTATGACTAAAGAGGTGCGGTTTTCCATTAATTTATTAAGGGCATCTTGTACCAATTTTTCCGATTCGGTATCTAGGGCTGAAGTGGCTTCATCTAAAAGCATAATAGGCGGGTTAGCCAATACCGCTCGGGCAATACACAAACGCTGGCGCTGGCCACCCGAAAGTTTTAAACCACGGTCGCCAATATTGGTTGCATAGCCTTCTTCAGTTTCTTGTATAAATTCGTGTGCATTGGCAATTTTAGCGGCGGCTAGCACTTCTGCTTCCGTAGCATGGGGTCTACCAAAGGCAATGTTATTAAAAATGGTATCGTTAAAAAGTACCGAATCTTGATTCACTACGCCCATTTGTGAACGAATGCTATCCATTTTAAGCGTTTTTAGATCCACGCCATCAAACAAAATCTGTCCTTGCTGCGGATCAATAAATCGAGGAATTAAATCCATTAAAGTGGATTTACCCCCACCCGATGGCCCTACCAAAGCCACCATTTTGCCAGCCGTAATACTTAAATTAATGTCTTTTAAAATAGTCCGATTGCCATACGAAAAGGATATGTTTTTACATTCAATGCTGCTTGTAAAGACCGAAGCAGAAGGTGCATTTAGTACATCGTTTACTTCTGAAGGGGTATCGATAAGTGCCAATACCCGTTCGCCAGCGGCAATACCAGAGTGTATTTGGCTGAAAGAGTCTGTAATAGCTTTGGCCGGACGCATCACTTGAGAAAACAAAGCGATATAAGCGATAAATGCTGGTGCTTCTAAGCCCTTATCTCCCGATAAAATGAGGTAACCACCATACAACACAATGCCACAAACTACTAGTACACCTAAAGTTTCTGATACCGGCGATGCCAACTGTTGCCTACGGGCCATAGAGCGCAATAAGCCCGTATAGCGTTTATTTTCGGTGTTAAACTTTTCTTTTATCACCTCGGTGGCATTAAATGCTTTTACAATTTTTATACCCGATAAAGCCTCGTCTAAAAAAGTAATCATACTGCTTAATGATTCTTGAGCAGCTACCGCTTGATGGCGCAAGCGTTTCACCAAGCGGGCAATTACCAAACCCGAAACCGGAATAATGAGCAAAGCAAAAAAGGTGAGTTTTGCCGAAATTAAAAACAACATTATAATGTAGGCAATCAGTTGTACGGGTTCTTTAAATACCACCAAAAGCGTGCTCGTTACCGAATACTGCACCACTTGTACATCCGAAGATACTTTAGACATAATATCTCCCTTACGTTCGTTATTAAAATAGCCTAAATGCAAGTTCATCACACAATCAAATACTGATTTTCGGAGATTTAGAAGCGTATGTGCCCGTAAATTTTCCATAATACGCTGAGATAGGTAACGGAAAATATTGGCCAACACCACCGAGCTAATAATACAGGCGCATACTATTTGTAATGCACCCCAAGTACCGTATAAATCAATGGCTATTTGAATATAGTATTTAAATTGGCCCATAATATCCCAACCAGAAGTGGGCGGTCCTACTACCTTCGATTTTCCATTCTGGAAAAACAACGTTTCCAACAAGGGCGACAATAAAGCTAAATTAAGGGTATTGAAAATGATAGACAGTATCGTTGTAAAAATATACGGCACTGCAAACTTCTCAATGGGTTTAGCGAAGGAAAGTAGGCGGAAATAGGTTTTCATGTATTTTGTTTACGGCGTAAAGTTACACTTTTGCTCGAATGTGCCTTAAATGAATTTGGCCTAGACTTTTTCCTTGCCAGATTGTACATCTTGCCCCGCTAGAAGCGCTTTCATTTCTTGTTGAGCATCGGCAAAAGTACGGTTGCTTCGGTGTTTTTTCTGCAAGGCCAAAAAACGTTTCTTTGCAGCATTAATATCTTCAGAAAAATCAAAGAACTGCTTTAACGAGCTATAAAAATAAAAATTACCCACTAGCCACATTACGCAAGTTTCTAAGAGAGTTCGCAAGTACCAGCCTAGCTTTTGTACACCCGATAGGTGTAAAGCATGAACCATTAGCTTATTTCTAAAATAAATACCTTTTACCCAATTTTTGCTTCGGTAGTTTTTGGTGGTAGCTGCATGATCGTGTAAACAAAAGCGATCGGGGTAGTAATAACACTTCCAACCTAGGCGCCATGCTCGTAAGCCTAAATCAAAATCCTCATAATAAAATGGAGAGAAAAGCTCATTAAAACCACCTATTTCTTTCAACTTTTCGGCATCTAGTAACGCATTTGCGCCAGATAGGTAAGCCGTTGGAATAGGCGCCGAAGGATTTACCACATGAAAAAAGGTGTTGGGTTTTAGCTTTCCCCACTGTAGCCTAAAACTGCGGGCACTGTCTTGTATTTCTCCATTTTTGGCTCCTTTAATTTGGGCCATTACGCCAAAGGTGTCGGCTTGTTTAAAATAGTCTAATTGACCGTCTAAATAATTCTCAGGCAATTGAATATCGGTATTTAAGAGTAAAATATACCGGTTTTTGGCTTGCTCTATGCCCACATTACAGGTAGCAGAAAATCCACTATTTTTTTCTTTTACCAGTAATTTTACTTCGGGGTATTTTTTCTGAAGAAAGGCAACCGAATCATCCGTAGAGCAATCATCTACCACCAAAACTTCATAAGGAATGGCGGCGTGCTCCAAGGCAGCAAATACCGAAGGCAAATTGTTTTGCAATAGGTTTTTACCGTTGTAATTCGGAATAATTACAGAAATACTAGCTGCCTTCATAGGAACTTAAAGGTACAAATATACCTGCTAACGCATTATTCGGGGAATGATTTTGGAATGTAAATAAAAAACGTGTTTTTTGTAAGGTGCTAAAGGCTAGTAAAACAGATTTTAAGGAGTTATCGAGAGCCCTGAGCTTGGTAGAAAATAGCGTAGCGGGTTATCGCGATATCTTACTTGGGCTAAAGCCCAATGCTACGCCCATTATTGGCATTACCGGCCCCCCGGGAGCGGGCAAAAGTACCTTGGTAAATGCGCTGCTAAACCACTGGAGCGCCCAAAGAAAATACGTGGCGGTATTGGCCATAGATCCTACCTCTCCTTTCAATTTAGGTTCTTTACTCGGCGACAGAATTCGCATGGCCGAACAGTTTACTAAACCTAACGTGTTCATTCGTTCCTTAGCTACTCGTGGTTCATTGGGTGGCTTGTCTGCCAAAACCATCGAGTTGACCGATATATTAGGTTCCGCAGGTTTCGATTATATTTTGGTGGAAACCGTAGGCGTTGGCCAATCGGAAGTAGAAATTGCCGGGCTTGCCGATATAACCTTGGTGGTATTGGTTCCGGAGGCAGGCGATGAAATTCAAGGAATAAAATCTGGTTTAATGGAAATTGCAGATGCATTTGTGGTAAACAAAGCCGACCGCGAAGGAGCCGATACTTTTGCCAATACTTTAAGAAAATTAAGTCAGCAAAAAGCAGAACCCATACCGGTGTTAAGCACCGTGGCTAGCAAAGAAAAGGGTATTGAAGACCTCATTTCCTTTATAGATCATTTTGAGAAATCACCCTCAATCAAAAAACAACAGCTAGTAGCACAAAAAGCGTGGCAATTGCTGCAACAAAAACTTACGGCAGGCCTGAACAAAGAACAGCTCCAACAAGATCTTGCTGAAGCTGTTCAAAAAAATAATTTTAATCTCTACCAGTTTATTGATAACTGGACTAGCCGTTCATAATATCTTCCAACTCTTCTACCTCTACCGGTATATCGGCCATCAAATCAATATTACCATTTTTAGTGATTAGAATATTATTCTCGATACGAATACCCAAACCTTCTTCCGGAATGTAAATACCTGGTTCGCAGGTTAAAATATTGCCTACTTCAAAGGCTTTATAGCGACTTGCAAAATCGTGTACATCAATGCCCAAATGGTGCGAAGTGCCGTGCATAAAGTATTTTTTATAAAGTGGTGCCGCTGGGTTTTGTTTGGCTACAGCTTGCTTATCTAACAAACCTAACCCAATTAATTCGGCCTCCATAATGCGGCCTACTTCATCGTGGTATTCGTTCCAAATAGTACCGGCAACTAATAATTTGGTGGCAGCCCTCATTACTCTTAATACCGCATTATACACCTCTTTTTGACGTGGACTAAACCTACCGCTTACCGGAATAGACCGACTCATATCCGCATTGTAATTGGCATATTCGGCACCAAAATCAAACAAGATAACATCGCCGGCGTTGCACACTTGATTATTATCGTTGTAGTGCAAAATATTGGCATTAAGGCCCGAAGCAATAATGGGATTATAGGCATGCCCGGTGGCTCTCTGGCGAATAAATTCATGAATAATTTCAGCCTCAATTTCATATTCGCTTACACCCGGCTTGGTAAATTTTAATACTCGTACAAAGGCATCACGGGTAATTTCACACGCTTTTTTGGTCAATTGAATCTCTATTTCTGATTTTAAGGGGCGTAAATCACGCAATATTAAAGCACTACGCTCATAGTAATGCAAAGGGTAGCGCTCCTTTAATTGCTGTATAAAGCGTAAATCACGATAAGGCACTTCATATACCGAACGGTCGTTCTCATTGGTATTTAAATAGATATTTTCGGCATAGTGAATAATTGACTGCAACACACTCCAAAACTCATCAAGCCAAAAAACCTGGTGTAGCCCTGAAGCCTTTTTGGCTTCTTCTTTGGTGTATTTGTGGCCTTCCCAAACTTTAATATGATCGTTGGTTTGACGTAAAAAAAGCACCTCCCTGTATAGTGGATTAGGACAATCTGGAAATAGTATTAAAATAGTTTGCTCTTGATCAATGCCACTTAAATAAAATAAATCGGGATTTTGCTTAAAGGCAAAATTTTGATCGCCACTACGCAACTGTTCATCATTCGCGTTAAAGATAGCTATGGATTTCGGTTTTAAACGGTGAGCAAGATTCTTCCGATTCAGCATAAATAAACTAACGTCAGGTGCAATATATTTCATAATAATTTAATATTAACTATAATGATTTTTAGTATAATAATTTTATCTTTACAACTTATATAATACGATATAAAAAAACTCTTATAAAAATAGGCTCGTTTATTTGAGCCAAACATATCATTATTTCTGCAAAAAAAATGTACAAAAAAATAGTTTAACCTTAAAAAAAGTATATGATTAATTCTACACGTAAGAAAATAATTGCCCTTTCAATGTTTATTTTATTAAACTTTGTCGCGATCTCCAATGCACAAGAATCGGCTACAACTACAAGCTCAACACCTAAAATTTTTGGCGGAAGGGCTCAGTACAGAACTTGGTCAGTGGGTTTTAATGCCGGTTCACTCAGCCCACGGGTTTTAACAGTTTTGTATAACGATTATTCCAATAATGACCTTAATTTAGGTTATGGTATTTCGCTTCGCAAGCAACTTTCTACTAATTTTGGACTTGAATTTGGGTTCTTAGGCGGTAAGTTATCTGCTGATAATAGCTCTGGGAATAATGCAAGCAACACCAATAAATCATTTGAGACAAATTTGAATTGGAGCACCAGTTTTATGGGTGTAGTAAAATTGCTAAATGTTGATTTCTTAAAAAGAGAAAATAATATAAACTTATTGCTTAAGGCTGGATATGGTTGGGCTGGTACAAAATCTGTAGTAACAACTAATGCCAATGCCTCTATTTCATCGAAGATCCCTCATCAAAGTTTTGTGCCAGTGGGTGTATCTACTAAGTTTAAGGTTTCTAATGCAGTTAACTTTGACTTGGGTTATAATGTTTATTTTTACGATGGTGACGAATTGGACGGAACCATTGCTGGAGTAACCCAAAACGATAAATTTGGTTATCTATATACTGGTTTAGAGTTTTCATTGGGTGCAAAAAATAAACCAAATTTAGATTGGGTAAACCCAATTGCCTTGATGTATGATGAATTAAAAGATGCTTCTTTACGCAAGGAAGTAGAATTCTTAAAACAACGTGTGAGCACATTAGAAGCTGCCGATTTATTGAAAGATAGCGATGGCGACGGAGTGGCTGACAAATTAGATAAAAGCCCTAACACCGAAGCAGGTTTGAGAGTAGATGGTGCTGGTACTCCATTAGATACCGATAACGATGGTGTGCCAGATTCTAAAGATAGCTGCCCTACAGAAAAAGGTACAGCAGAATTCAATGGTTGCCCAGGTTCTCCAAGCTCTTCAGCTGATGCTATTCAATTTGAGTTTAACTCATCTGTACTTAAGACCTCGTCTTACCCAGTATTAGATCAATTGTCTAATGACTTAAGAAGTAAAGTTGTTTTAAAAGTAGAACTAGGTGGTCACGCTTCTGAAGAAGGTACCACAGACTATAACTTACAATTATCAAAAGATCGTGCAAATGCTGTTAAAACTTACTTAGTAAACTCAGGTGTTACTGCTAGCAAAATCGTGGCTAACGGTTACGGCGAAACTCGTCCAGTAGCTTCAAATACCACCGAAGAAGGTCGTCAGTTAAACAGACGTGTAGAAGTTGTGAGATAATTCGCTTTCTTAAAACCTTCACAAAAAAAGAGTCTCGGTACACATCGGGACTCTTTTTTTGTTTATACCTTTGATACCATGTATTTCTTCAGAAAAAAAGATCCGAACAGACCCGATAGTTTCAATCTAAAAGTCATGCATGCGATTAACAGCATCGCAATGATATTGTTTTTAGGGGGCATTATTTATAAACTAATCCAGTGGGTTACACAAAGATGAGTAAACAAATACTTTACACCAAGCAAGCGCCAGAACCTATTGGTCCATATAGCCAAGGTATTCAGAGCGGACCATTCCTGTTTTTATCGGGCCAAATTGCAATTAACCCTGCCACCAATGAATTGGTAGAAGGCGATATTGTGGTAGAAAGCACCCAGGTGATGGAGAATATTAAAAAACTCCTGCAAGAAGCCAATTGTACATTTGATAATGTAGTAAAAACCAGTATTTTTTTAAGCGATATGGGCTACTTTGCTCAAGTAAACGAAGTATACGGAAGTTATTTTAGCGGTACTTTCCCCGCCAGAGAAACGGTAGCCGTACTTGGCCTACCCAAAAATGTAAACGTAGAGATATCGGTAATAGCCGCAAAATAGTGAAGGAGAGTAGAGTCAAGTATTTTGTAGCAGCCCTAACAGCCACGGCACTTTGGGGCTTTTTTTCTATCCCATTGCGTATGCTCAAAGCATACCCATCAGATGAAATTTTACACTACCGCATTCTCACCTCTTTATCTATCACTTGGGTAGTAATTGCCCTATTTAGACGACAAAAATTAAAAGAAGATATCGCTCGGTTGAAAAGCTTAGATGCCCATCGGCGCAAGCGTATACTTTTACTCACACTGTTAGCCGGAGTGTTGGTTACCGCCAATTGGTTTGCCTTTATTTACGCCGTAAACCATGTAAGTTTAACGTCTGCAGCCTTTGCCTACATGGTTTGCCCACTATTAACGGCTATGGGTGGTTTTATCCTCTTAAAAGAACACCTAACACCTATTAAACTTGTAGCCATTGGCATTGCCTTTATTAGTATTTTAATTTTAGCACAGGGTTCCTTAAGAGATGTGTGGTGGTCGGTATTAATTGCCAGTTTATATGCAGGCTACCTACTCATTCAACGGGTTGTAGTAGAAATAGATAAGTTTAATATGTTGGGAGTGCAGCTCGTATTATCCACCCTAATTATGCTTCCTTTCTTTTTTTACCACCACGGCAGTTTCCCCTGGGATGCTCATTTTTGGATGGTAATTTTAGTCATATCGGTGGTGTTTACCATTATCCCTTTATTTTTAAGTTTATATTCACTTATTGGCTTACCCTCTTCTACCATGGGAATTCTCATCTATGCCAATCCATTAGTTGCTTTTGCCGTAGCTATTTTTTATTTTCATGAATCAATAAACCAACAACAAGTATTTGCTTATATATTGTTACTGCTAGCAGTAATAGTATTTAACTGGGCACTTGTAGCTAGTTTATTAGCTAAGTATAAAAAGCAAGTAGACTAAACGGAAAACATGCATAAACTAAGTACTCCTATTGAGTACCTAAAAGGTGTAGGGCCACAACGGGGCGAACTCCTCAAAAAAGAGTTGGGCATATATACCTATGCCGATTTATTGCAAAACTACCCCTTCCGATACATTGATCGTACCCAATTTTATAAAGTAAAGCAACTAAACGCCGAGTTGCATCATGTGCAGGTGTTGGCCCGAGTACTGAGCAAAGCGGTGGTAGGTGAAAAAAGAACCAAGCGTTTGGTAGTTGAGTTAAAAGACGATACCGGAACCTTCGAAAGCGTGTGGTTTCAGTCTATTAAATGGTTTGAGCGCAACATACAAATAGGCTCAGTATATGTGTTTTTTGGCAAGCCTACTGTATTTAATGGGCGCATCTCCATGTCGCACCCCGAAATAGAGGTATATAACCCAAAGGTCAAAAAACAAGGAAACCTACACTTACAACCCGTTTATTCATCTACTGAAAAATTAAAACTAGCCACCTTAGATAGCAAAGGACTACAGCGCTTGCAGGCGGCTGTTTTAGAAAGCTGCATCTCCGAAGTAGAAGAAAATTTACCCGAATACTTAAAAGAACAACACCAGCTCATTGGCCTTAAACAAGCGCTCATTAATATTCATTTTCCAGAAGATGCCCAGCTATTGGCCACGGCACAAAAACGCATAAAATTTGATGAATTATTCTTTATCCAACTCAAAATATTAAAAAATAAACTGCTTAGAAGTAGAAAATTTAAGGGCGTAATTTTTGGAGAAGTGGGCGAAAAATTTAACGCCTTTTACAACACTAGGTTACCCTTTCAACTCACCGAGGCACAGAAACGAGTACTCAAAGAAATTCGCCTCGATACCCAAAAAGGCATTCAAATGAATCGTTTGCTACAAGGTGATGTAGGAAGCGGAAAAACTATAGTAGCCCTCATGACCATGCTTTTAGCCATAGATAATGGCTACCAAACATGCCTGATGGCCCCTACCGAAATCTTAGCAAGACAACATTTCAACTCTCTAAAAGAATTGGTAGGCGATGGCTTGGTAAACATTGAACTCCTCACCGGATCGGTAAAAGTCAAGCAACGCAGAATTATTCACGAGGGCTTAGAAAATGGGCAAATAAATATTTTAATTGGCACCCATGCACTTATTGAAGAGGTGGTTCAATTTAAAAACTTAGGCCTCGTAGTTATTGATGAACAACACCGCTTTGGGGTAGAACAACGAGCTAAATTATGGAAGAAAAGCCTGGTGCCACCCCATGTTTTAGTTATGACGGCCACGCCCATACCTAGAACTTTGGCCATGACCCTTTATGGCGATCTAGATATTTCGGTAATTAATGAATTGCCGGTGGGCAGAAAACCCATCGAAACTCGACATTTTTACGAAAGCCAACGCTTACGCATGTTTGGTTTTATGCGGGAAGAAATTGCCAAAGGCCGACAGGTTTACATCGTGTACCCGCTTATTAAAGAAAGTGAAAAACTCGATTTATTATATTTAGAAGCCGGTATAGAGGCCGTTAGCCAAGAGTTTCCCCTACCCGACTACCGCATCAGCATGGTGCACGGAAAACTAGCCGCCGCCGATAAAGAATTTGAAATGCAGCGTTTTGTAAAAGGGCAAACACAAATTATGGTAGCCACCACCGTAATTGAAGTAGGCGTAAATGTGCCTAATGCAAGTGTTATGATTATCGAAAATGCCGAACGTTTTGGCCTATCGCAATTACACCAACTCAGGGGCAGAGTGGGTAGAGGGGCCGAGCAGTCGTATTGCATTTTAATGTCGGGTAATAAACTAAGCAACGACGCCAAGCTACGGCTCAATACGATGGTGCGCACCACTGATGGCTTTGAAATTTCGGAAATTGACCTGCAATTGCGGGGGCCCGGCGATATTGAAGGAACGCAACAAAGTGGCGTACTCGATTTAAAATTGGCCAACATCACCCAAGACCAAGCCCTATTACAAGAAGCTCGGCAGGCGGTTATTCTTCTTCACGAAAACGACCCTGATTTACAAAAACCAGAAAATGCACTTTTGAAAACATATTTCGAACAACGCAATCCGGGCATTAGCTTGGATAAAATATCCTAAAATTAATGCCTAAAAAAATTACATTTGTTAAAACACTAAAGATATGAAAGTAGTAAAACTCCTTCTAGCACTAGTCATGTTAAGTACTAGCCTTTTTGC